>Ga0123355_10020335_pt1 | contig 10597 bp, 4 predicted proteins | sample TergutEmb28metaG_3_FD_89872 | JGI IMG/M metagenome (GOLD analysis project Ga0123355, IMG submission 89872) | Embiratermes neotenicus P1 segment gut microbial communities from Petit-Saut dam, French Guiana - Emb289 P1 | ecosystem: Host-associated > Arthropoda: Insects > Digestive system > Gut ... | reverse complement strand
CTGGCTATTATCTCTGTAACCGTTCTACTTTGGACATAGGTGTTTTGGGTTATATCGGTATAGTTTAACATAAGGAACACTCTCCCGAAGTCTGGCACATTCCTCCTGGGACACCCTGTATATGGTTTGAGAGATTGCATTACATACTATTCTGTGCTCAAGTTAGGTATAATACAATCTACATGTTTTTTCCAAGTCAATGTATCATTCAAAATGATTCCTAGATATTTTGTATTAGTAATAGGAACAATCTGTTTGTTGTCATATATATACAGTTAATGTCTGAAACTGTCATAGTTTTGGCTGTAAATCATACAAAATGTGTTTTATCAAAATTTATTGACACTAAATTTGCCTTAAACCATTCATGCTCAAAAACTATATTAATATAATTTTTTAAATCGGTAGGATTTGGAATGGAGACTAACATACTAGTTTCATCTGCAAACAAAATAGTCAAGGACTTATTATTTATAACTGTAGGTAGATAATTAATATAAAGAAGGAACTATAAGGGACCCAGAATTGATCCCTGCAGAGCACCATGCTTTATCTCAGCCCAGTTGAAAAAGGTATTGTAGTTGGAATCAGCTTTAGTAATTTAAACTCACTGCTACCTCTTCTTGCACTAAGATACAAACCAAAGTTCAGCTTTGCCAGTTATTCCATATTATTCTAGTTCAGACAACAAAATCTCATGGTTGACACAATCAAAAGCCTTTTCAAGATCACAGAAGATATTACCCACCATAAATTTGTTGTTGATAGCTTGCAAAATTTCATTCATTAAATTATAAATAGCTTGTTCTGTTGATTTTTGTCCTGAATTCGAACTTCAGCTGTACTAGGATATTATAGATATTCAGATGTTCAATACGTTTATTATGCATAAGCTTTTCAAAGCCCATCGAAAATGAAGTTAGTAAGGGTACAGGTCTGTAGTTGGAAATGTTTTGTCTATTGCCATTTCTAAACAATGGTTTTATTTCCTATTTTAAGCAACTTGAGAAGATTCCAAATGATAGAGATTTGTTACATATGTGAGTCAGGGTAGTGCTCATGAAGGAAAAGCTAAGTTTTAGTAATTTAGGAGATACTTCATCATAGCCATAGGAAGGTTTTGATTTGAGAGATTTAATTATACATTCAATTTCTATAGTTGATTTGCATGTAAGTTGAAGAATAAAAGACCAACTTGATGTCACTTGCTATTTTATTCACTTCTTATGTGCTCAACATGTTTCGGACATTAATATATCCACCATCAGGAGCTTGCGACTATTCTGTTAAATTACCACATTGGTCGTATTGTTCTTGGCTCGATGTGTGTTGGAGTTTCGGTGTGGTTGGGTTGGAGTGGTATCCGTGTTGCAGGCTGAACTGAGCCTGCAACACGGATACCACCCCAACCCAACCACACTGAAACTCCAACACACATCGAACCAAGAACAATACGACCAATGTGATAATTCATCAGAATAGTCGCAAGCTCCTGATGGTGGATACATTAATGTCCGAAACATGTTGAGTACATAAGACGTGAAATAAAATAGCAAGTGACATCAAGTTGGTCTTACATTCTTCAACTATCACAATGATGCACGGTCCAATAAAAATAAGATTGCATGTAAGTGTTATGCTTGGGAGGGGATTTTATAAGGTCTGTGACAAAAAATGAATAGGGGTGGTGTTATTTATTTTGTTTTTGCAGCTAATGGATTTATTATTTATAACAAGTTTGTCAGTTATTGAAAGGAATTAGTTATTGAAAGCATCTGCAATAACTTGATGATTACTGGCAATACTGCTATTTCAATTTGACACTTTTAAGATGGTTTCGTAATGAAACTGATGTTGTACTGTATTATAAGGAACTTCTGTTCAATTCTGTATGCATATAAAAATTTAAAATAACTTACATTTAATTGGAGCCTCAAATGACTTGGCAACAGTGATCATAACATTCGTCCCAAATACCCAGAAGATGTCATACACAAAAAGACCACAGAGAAGGATGCAACCTGTCACAACATTGTTCAAGTGCAGAAGTTCAACACCATTTATGGCAAATGCAATGCCAAACAAGTTGTTAGCAATCCAGTGCTGAAAAGGAATGCATAATTAGTCACATTGTAGTAACTAAATATCCCTCTGGTGGCAGAACCCAAATGTTCAAGCCTGCTGGCATACATAATCCTGTGCAAATTTCATCCACTGATTCTCAGAACCTAACATCCTATCATCCACCTTCTTGTTCTTGTAAGTGGCCACTTCCTTGAGAGTGGCTCCCCACCAAAACTCTAAGCAATTTCTTATCTTTCCTATATCAGCTACATGCCTGGTATATCAAAATCTTCTGACGTAACTACCCTAACAGTAAAATGTGTACCTATTTTATCTTTTACTTACAAATATTTTCCTGACTACACTTTTTTAAAGACATGTGCATGTACATATGTTGTTCTTTTTAAGTAACTGAATCTGCTTTGCAATCATTAAAACAAGGAAAAAAATATATACTTTATACTCAGTTGCATTTTATCTGGACCTTTAACATTTCAAAAACTAAATGGATGATAGTAGTTTCTGAATGTAATAAAAACAACTATCCCTCAGATTTATTCTACCCACTAAGTTCATGATGTATCTTATTCCTATCTGCCTTCCCTGTCACTCACACTTAAATTCCAAAATATTTTCACATGATTTTGTAAATAAGTTCATACAAATGAAACCAGTAAATCAGCCATAAAACAGCTGCAATTGGCAAATTACCTTCTTAATAAGGTACCATGCTCCTACAATAGAGCAGCATACAAGACAGACAACATCATGGGAGGAAAAGCGGTAGTTAATAAGGTCATCATCACCATCAGGTCCACCTTGTGTGAAGTGTAGGTGGAATGGAATGTTTGGAATAGCAGCTGGTACCAGGGGACTTATTACTGGGCTGAAACACAAAACTGAGCAATTATGGTGAACTTAGGTGCTACCCACACATCCCAATTTCAAGTGGCACATTATGGCCTTGAAGCCATGCTACAACAGTCAGAAGTGTAAGCCTGCAAAATATTAATGAGTCTTTCCCTGTGCCCATGTAATTTGTACATAATGGGTGTGTTAATAAGCCTGTGATACACATTACCTGTTCTGGCTTCAGATGCAGAAACCTGTACATGAACTATGAACGATATAAACAGAATATATATATATAAAAGAAAGAAAAAGAAAAAAAAATTGTAGTTCCTGTTCAGTATTATGAAAATTACGAGGAGGGATAACACTAAAAATCATGACATCAGACAAGACACACAAGAAAAGCAAGTCAAATTGAACATTCAGGAATTTGGAAACATCTTGTATGAATAACAACAGGATTCATTTTACAGCTTAAAAATGATGCTCTTAATGACATGTTCTTTTAGGAGGCAAAGGGCTGAGTGTGGAACCATGTGAGGAAAGATCTGTTGGTGGTTCAGTGCCTACTGGCAAGGTTATTGGATGCCTACCAAATCTCTGTCTACCAACACAAAGGAGTAGAACCTATATGGTAACATCCCTTGGGTGGAATGTGTTACCCACAATGATTGGACAAATATAATGCAGCGTACCTACTGCTTAATGCAGGTTCTGAACCTCAGGAAGGGGAGCTGGTACCTTCACATTCCCTTCTGTAGTGGTGAATGTTTCACTGTGTGACCAGAAAAGTTTGCAAAAGGTTTGCAAGGGAATAAAACTTAGAACCTTCTGAATGAGAGACCAATGAGGAAAGTTTCACATAAGAATATAAGGAAAGAAAAGACACAGATATAACAGACAAGTGTACAGGAAGAGAAAGAATGGAGAAACCTCTGTCATTAGATGACCCACCCAGGTGAAAATGATTACCATAAAGAAACATGGTGGTCCAGTATTCAGCAAAGATTCTGGGTTATGTAAGAAACAGATGACACAACAACACTTTGTTTTGTCGACTATTTCTTATATAACCATTAGTCAGATATATACACTGGGGTTGTCCAGCCTTAAAAATAATTCTGGGTTTGATAGCAACTGCTGCCAAGAACATCAAAACCTTTCATCACAATGACAACATATAACTTGAAGATGAGAGTACAGAACACTTGCAAAATGTCAGACATACAACAAACAATATCAAACATAAGTGTAGTATAATGAATAAACTGTCATGAACATTTGCAGTATCATTAAAATTCTCTTACTGCAGGAATAACACATAAAACTCATTTGCATAACCAATACACTTATAAAATTACAGTCTAAGAAGCCTTGTGGTGATCTTTCAACTGTACAGGTTATACAGAATGAAATCATAGGACAGCAGTTAAGGTTAAATTGCAAAGAATGTGTTGGCAAAAATTAATTCCATTTTATGGTACTCCCAGCAATTTTCATATGAAACTGAGGAACACAATTAAGCCTCATGGTAAGGACGGCTAGCCTCTGGTTATGCACACGAACAATAAATCCAGCATCTCTAACAAATCTTAAAAAGAATACTCAATACTGTCTGAGTACTGAATACTATCTAAAATGTTAAAAGAAGAAACCCATTTCTCTCCAACATAATAACAGATGGATATATCACTTACCTCATAAGATGACACAATGCCAAGATGCCCAGGAAGAAGAAGTAACCAGTCAACAATAAATTTATATATTCCTTGGAGAAAATCTGTGGAGGTAATACAAAAGTCAAGACCACTGAAATACAAAATTCAGTGTATTCATATGGCAAAATTCAGAAATAAAATCGTCATTGAGCACATTCACTGTCTTTCGTGGGTGTTACTTGTCCATATATATATATTTTTGTCTCAAGTCATTCTGATGAGTAGTGTAACTTAAAAGGCTGTATCTATGGTTGAAATACCACCAAGCTACAAAATAATCCATTTTATACAATGTGAATGCATTAATGAGGATCTGTAACATCCATTATATTTGTTGTGTGGTTTCAGGATACTTGTCAGTGCATTGGCACACCAGCTCTGCTAGAACAGCAAACATGCAACTAATACTGATGGATCATAAAATCTTTGCCCATGGTCACTGCATCGACAAGCTCAGAAAAGCTCAACGAAATAAGTCCTGAAGCTTTCGTAGTGACAAAAGACAATCAAATCTTCTCGGGCTGCCAGTCATGTCACATTGTTTAGATCAGCTAACATTTCAGCAATAGACTCTTGCCTCTTATCTTGACATGGCTTAAACACCCAGGCTGCTTGGAATACACAGCAGCAGCAGGATGGGGTGTGTCAAGAGACACAAGACAGAGAGTTATTGGAAGGACATGGAAGTAAGCAATCATGATCAATTTCAAAGTTGCGCTGATCTTAGAGAAGTAAGTGCATATTGGATTCAAACAGCTAAGAATGGGGTCCAGAAGTGGGATTTGGTGACACCCACAGGTTGTGAGGCTTAAGAATGGCTCTGACTCAGGATCAAGCCTAATGGTGGGCTTTGGAATTAGTACACTGAATGCAATTATGAATACAACTGATTGTCTACCATAAAAACCTACTGCTACTATCATTACTGTTTTGCTATTAATATGAAAAATGAACAGATGGATGAAGCCAGACATGCCCATGCTGTGCTTAAGCTTTTGACGCCGGAATTTAGTGGCCATTCGGCTATTTAAAGGGCTCACTGCGCAGCCACTTTAGTGGCCGTTCGGCTATTTAAAGGGCCCACCGCGCGTCCACTTTAGTTGACGTTCGGCGCTAAAAGGTTAATATAAAAGGTCATCTTCTTCTGCACTTCCAATTCAGTTGAAAGAATTTAAGATCTAAAGTTCCTTAATCAAGAGAGTGCTAAAGTAATGAAACAGAGGCCATTCTACAAAAAATATTAACAATGAACATAGTTTATTCCACTATTAAATATTAATAATTTCACACGAATTGTCCGAAGTAAGATACATAATTTACTACGAAAATGATAATAGTTCAACAATGCAAGAAAGGTCAAAACTTGTTTAAATGAAAACCATACAATTTTCTAATGACACTCTATTTCCAGAGCAATGACACTGATATACCATACAGAACTGATACCATTAAATCATGCAATGATTTGACACATAACAAAAGAATCAATTAATATCATACTAAAGGCCTTTAAACAATGCTTATATAATTATATTATTTATACAGACATATGTAGCATCATTATCACTCCTACCTGGAAGAAAACATACAATCCAAATAATGCTGCACTGGCTATAATAGGAAACATTGCAGCATCTTTGTGGGACATTGTTTCTGGTTTCTCTCCTGATGCCTATGGATAAAAGAGACAAAAGTGAACCTCACAATTCATACTGAAAAAGTTGTGCCAATCCCAAATTGGGAAGTATTAAGTTCACATAATAGAACGAAATATCATGTTTATGTGTTAAGAGCCTGGAACATAACTCGTTAATACATTCTACTCAAAAGAAATATCAGTCAAATTACATGTATTCGCCTGCAGCTTTGCTATTTCCTTGGTCACACGTGGCTATAAACGGACCCTCCTCAAATGCTATTCATGAACATCAAACTTAATTATTTTGCTATAGAATTAAGCTATATGCATAGCTACTGCAATGTTTATATCATATTTCAATTTCAAAGACACTGCACATTTTTAATATTACTGAATTCTGATTAAAACAAAAAAATTTGGAAACAAGCGTTCCAAATTAATGATTTTACCCATGTGAAACCACTCAAAATTGATCGTATTCGCACAGTAAACAAGCAGTGTAAATTCAACACAAACGTTAAATTAACATATTGTACATCAGCATCCACACACACAACGGATACTGTTTACGTGTAGGTTACCTTCTGCTCCTTATGGTGCTTCACTGAGCGGAATGCACCAAAAAATATTGGCAGCAAAGCCATTATAATAAGACTTCCATAAGCAACTGCCATCCCTTCTGTCGTTGCAGGTATTCTGTCAGTTGTATTACTGGCAAATTCTGTGAAATTTTCATTTCCTTGCTTCTCCACTTCTGCCATGTTTCCAATGCTGTCAAGTGAGTGGATTCACAGGTAAGACTGTTTTAATCCGTGCTACCACGGAATATAAACCGATTGATCCATGGTATAATCTGTCATCTACCTAGAATACCCATGGCCATGGATCAAAGGATGTGACCGAGAGGCGTTGAAATGCAAGGATAAAAACGTGGAACGTCAAGAAATCAGCTGAAATCGCACTAGTTTCTTTAGAGACGTGTCCTGGTTGTAAGAATAAGATGTGTGCGTTTAAGTGATATTCATTATTACAATTCGTGTAAATGCATAAATGTGAACGCGTGGTGGAAAGTGTCAGATGCATATTGTGCGCGTAGCCTATATTATTAATAGAAGGCATCAATAGAATTTGCAGTGTAAATACCTACAAGGTGAAATGTCCGATGAAGAAGACGCAACAGTCCTCCTCGGAGGGAAAACTGAAGATCGCACAAAAATAAGTACTACTCTTGTGGTACAGCAACCTGCAAGTGTCTGTGGCCCGAATGTGACTGATATCACGCCCAGAACTGACGTTGCTTTATTATTGGCATCATTTGCCACATTTCTTGGAGGAGTTTCGTTTGGTTATGATATGGGTATTGGTTCAAACGTGATTGCACAGATTAAAGACACTTTTGCGCTGACATGCATGGAGCAGCATGTAATGTCAAGCACATGGTTTATTGGAGCCATAATCGCATCTTTTGTTGGAGGTACGTCTTGATTAGATTTAACTTTGTCGTGTACAAATTAGAAACGATCTTCGCACCCAGACACATTGAAAACATGCCTTTCCCGTTTGTTAGGTATGAAGTTACATGTTTAGCCCCAATATTTTAATCTTATCTCTTCCCTCACCCACCACTGAAGACGAACTCCTCATTGTATACATGAGCACTGGAGCCAGTACTTGTGGCTCATGTGTCTGATGCCTTTACAATGAAATCGGCCATACTCACAAATTTGTTCATTTTCTCATTCTGTTGTGTATGTGGAGATAGTTCCTTCAGGTAGACTACAGCTTTATTGCACGTATTTTCAAATTTTTTTATAATTCTGGATGTATCATCATCTACACTGTATAATTTCTGCAGTTTGCACATAACTGTCAAATAAACCAAGAAGCAAAACATAATTGGTACTGGTTGTGACTGTTATATATTAAGGGATATAAGGTTCAGATTCTTAGTACATTTTCGTAGAACACATTTTCATCCGATGTACAGAAGATGGGTGGGCATTGAGGAGTGAACTGTATAAATCTTGATTGTGAAAGATGTTGGTGTAAATGCAGTATGTGTAGTAAGAGCCTAACAGCACATAATGTTAAAACAACATAACCTTACAGGAGACAGTAATACTTTATAAGAACTCTGTACCAAAGTAGGTAATTTTCCCCGTATGTAAATACACTTATTTCATATACATGAGCAAGCTGGTCAACTGAATTGAAAGTGTAAGTCAAAAGGAATTTTTTTCTGATCCTACTTTAAATTACCTACTGTTCATGGTTGAGCATATGATTTTGAGGGTAAACTTGTCTTAGATTTGTGTCTGTGGCAGGAGGATTCTTTTAGGCACGCTGTAAGATTAGCTGTTGCCTCTGGCTGTATGATCCACAGACTGAAGCATTTGAATGTTATGTGTCATTTAGTACTTTATTTATTTGTTACAAATTCATTTTGCAGCATATACATACCTTAGTTACCAAAGACCAGTTTTGAATCTGTGGGAGTTGAGACTTACTCAGTAGTGAGTATCAAGATTATGATATTTGGGGCTGTAGGTACATTGAAAATGAAGGTGCAGATTGCTCCAAAATGTTTGTACCTATTTACCAAACTGTGTGATGTCATATTACAGAAGACTGTGTGCTGATTTTTTAAGTTAAAAATGTTCATAGCTTTGTCATAAGTTTCTTTGCTTTCAACAAAAGTGGTGGTTACTTAATAAGTTGTGCAATAAATGATGGAGCTAGCAACAAGCAGTATGAGTAGTTTTCTGTAGTACACTGCTAGATGTTGATAATCTACATTTCCTGTTATATTTTACTTTAATGCACTAATTTATGGAATTTCAGACTATATATTCATGATAGGTTCTGCCTCTTATTTTCTCTTGTAATAAAGATTTGTGGAACGCACACATGAGACCTTCATACTCTCAGATGCTTTGGTGTGAATGGTGTTTCATCTAGCACAAATTTCATTTGTGTTAAGTGGTAAGATTTCACTGTCAAGCATTTTACTTGTTCACTATCTTTGTAGTTGTAAAATAGAAACACAATTTGTAATTTGTAATTAGCCTATGGTTATGGTGTCTCTTTATACAAAAGTTGAAACTGTTGGGATCACAAATTCATTAATTATCACTGTTTAAACTGGAAGTTAAGAATTGATTACACATGGCTGTCATGTCATTTTGCATTCCACTAAAGTTCCATAATTTTGGAAGATCTGTTGGGCCCTACAATACAAAGTTTCAAGAACATATGTTAACACATTGCTACCATATTTGAAGTCTGCATGGGTGTCATTTTTGCAGTACCTGATGGTTGGTGGTTGGAATTCATATGTGTCATTAGCTGGCAGATTGTATGGTAGGATCATTTTCAGTCCTGTTTGTCATTCCAGCAACCTGTTCAGCTGTGTTGTTCTTTGTTGAATTGTAACTGCTGTGATTAGTATTAAAATTGTATTACTCTTCATACCTGTGATGTAATATAAGTTTTATTTATTCATCAGCTAATACTCTTATTATTTCTGTGTCTGCATTTTGGCTTATACAGTTTTTGTGTCTGTTGTAATATTGCTTTTGGTTATGTACTGTACTCTTATCAGAATAAGTATTTGTGGTATCTGATGTTTATTGGACCGTGCATCATTGTGATAGTTGAAGAATAAAAAACTAACTATATGTCACTTGTTATATTTACTTTACTTCTTAGATACTCAACATGTTTCGGGCATTAATATGTCCATCTTCAGGAGTTTTTGAATATGTTGCTGAACTACCACATTGGCTGTACTGTTCTTGGATTGCTGTGTGTTGGAGTTAGGTTGCGGTTTGGCTAGTCCGGATACCACCCTAGCCGAACTGCACCCTAACTCCAGCACACAGCAATACAAGAACAGTACAGCCAATGTGGTAGTTCAACAGCATAGTCGCAAACTCCTGAAGATGGACATATTAATGCCCGAAACATGTTGAGTATCTAAGAAGTAAAGTAATATAGCAAGTGACATCTATTTGGTTTTTTATTCTTCATCTGTTTGTGGTATGTTTACAAAAGAGAGTTACAGAAGTACAACTATTAACATTTTTTAAAATTATTCATTCCGTGCAGTTTGCTTAATCTTTTGGTGCCGAAATTATTTTTTTAAAGTTTAGCACACTCTGTATATAAAATGTGAATAAAACATGAACCAAATACATTAGAATTATGAAACAAACTGCATTTTGAAGAGGAAAAAACGGAGAGTATATACCATGTTTAAAGTATTCAGTACCTATATTTGTTGAATAAATATATAAAATGCAACATTTAGAGGTTAGCGGTGCGG
>Ga0123355_10020334_pt1 | contig 10597 bp, 12 predicted proteins | sample TergutEmb28metaG_3_FD_89872 | JGI IMG/M metagenome (GOLD analysis project Ga0123355, IMG submission 89872) | Embiratermes neotenicus P1 segment gut microbial communities from Petit-Saut dam, French Guiana - Emb289 P1 | ecosystem: Host-associated > Arthropoda: Insects > Digestive system > Gut ... | reverse complement strand
GTGTGTGTATGTGTGGGTTTTGTAACATGTGGGTTTGTGTAAGTGTGGGTTTTGTAATGTGTGGGTGTTTGTATGTGTGGGTTTTGTAATGTGTGGGTGTGTGAATGTGTGAATTTTGTAACGTGTTGGTGTGTGTAAGTGTGGGTTTTTTAATGTGTGGGTGTGTGAACGTGTGGTGTTTGTAGTGTGTGTGTGTATGTGTTCCTTTGTAATGTCTGAGTATGTGTGTTTGTGGGTTTTGTAATGTGTGGTTGTGTGAATGTGTGGTTTTTGTAATATGTGTGTGTGTGTAGGTGTGGGTATGTGAATGTGTGGGTTTTGTAATGTGTGGGTGTGGGTATGTGTGGGGTTTGTAATGTGTGTGTATGTGCGTGTGTATGTTTAGATTTTGTAATGTGTGGGTGTGTGAGTGTGTGTGTGTGTGTGAGAGAGAGAGATTTCTAATGTGTTGGTGTGTGTAATTTTGGGTTTTGTAATGTGTGGGTGTGTGTGTGTGAGTTTTGTAATGTGTTGGTGTGTGTATGTGTGGGTTTGTAATGTGTGAGTGTGCTTATGTGTGGGTTTTTTAATGTGTAGGTGTGTGTATGTGTGTGTCCTTTAATGTTTTGGTGTGTATGTGTGGGTTCTGTAATGTGTGGGTGTGTGTATATGGGGGTGTGTGTATGTATGTGTTTTGTAATGTGTGGCTGTGTGTATGTGTGGTTTTTTTATGTGTGGTTGTGTGTATGTGTGGGTGTGTGTGTATGTGTGGGTTTTGTAATTTGTGGGTGTGCGTTTTTGTGGGTGTTCAAATGTTTGGGTGTGTATGTGTGGGTTTTGTAATGCGAGGGTTTTGTAATGTGTTGGTGTGTGTATGTGTGTGTTTGTAATGTGTGGGTGTGTGTATGTATGGGTTTTGTAATGTGTGGGTGTGTGTATGAGTGGGTTTTGTAATAAGTGGGTGTGTGTATGTGTGGGAGTGTGTGTATGTGTGTGTTTTGTAATGAGTGGGTGCGTGTATGTGTGGGATTTTTAATGTGTGCGTGTTGTAATGTGTGGGTGTGTGTATGTGTGGATTTTGTAGTTTGTTGTTGTGAGTATGTGTGGGTTTTTTAATGTGTGAGTGTGTGAATTTGTGGGTGTGTGTAGGTTTGGGGTTTGTAATGTGTGGGTGTGTGTATGTGTGGGTTTTGTAATGTGTGGGTGTGTGTATGTGTGGATTTTTGAATGTGTTGTTGTGTGTAAGTCTGGGTTTTGTAATGTATGTGTGTGTGAATATTTGGGTTTTGTAATGTGTGGGTGAATGTATGTGTGGTTTTTAGTAATGTGTGGGTGTGTGTATTTGTGGGTTTTTGTAATGTGTGGGTGTGGGAATGTTTGGCTTTTGTAATGTGTGGTTGTGTTTATGTGTGGGTATGTGAAAGTGTGGATTTTGTAATGTTTGGTGAGTGTATGTGTGGGTTTTGTAATGTGTGGGTGTGTGAATTTATGGATTTTGTAATGTGTGGGTGTGTGAATGTGTGGGTTTTGTAATGTGTGAGTGTGTGTATATGTGGGTTCTGTAATGTGTGGGTGTGTGTATGTGTGTTTTGTAATGTGTGGTTGTGTGTATGTGTGGATTTTGTAATGTGTTGTGTCTAAGTGTGTGTTTTGTAATGTACGGGTGTGTGAATGTGTGGTTTTTTTAATGTTTGTGGGTGTGTATGTGTGGGTTTTGTAATGTGTGGTTGTGTGTATGTGTGGGTGTTTGAATGTTTTGGTTTTGTAATGTGTGGGTGTGTGTATGTGTGGATTTTGTGATATGTGTGTGTGTATGTTTGTGTTTAGTAATGTTTGGGTTTGTGTGTGTATGTGTGTAAGTTTGGGTTTTGTAATGTGTGGGTGAGTGTGTGAGTGGGTTTTGTAATGAGTTGTTTTATGTGTGGTTTTTGTAATATGTGGGTATGTGTAATTGTGGTTATTTGTAATATGTTGTTGTGTATGTGTGGGTTTCGTAAAGTGTGGGTGTGTGAATTTGTGGGTTTTGTAATCTGTGGGTGTGTGTATGTGTGGGTTTTGTAATGTATTGGTGTGTAAGTGTGGGTTTTGTAATGTTTATGTGTGTGAAATTGTGGGTTTTGTAATTTTTGTGTGTGTGGATGTGTGGATTTTTTAATGTGTGGGTGTGTGTATGTGTGGGTTTTGTAATGTTTGGTTGTGTGTATGTGTGGGCTTTTTAATGTGTGTGTGTATATGTGGGTTTTGTAATGTGTGGGTGTGTGTGTGTTTGGGTTTTGTAATGTGTGGGAGTGTGTTTGTGTGGGTTTTGTAATATGTGCGTGTGTGTATGTGTGGGTTTTGTAATGTGTGGGAGTGTGTTTGTTTCGTTTTTGTAATGTGTGGTTGTGTGTATGTGTGGGTTTTGTAATCTATGGGTGTGTGTATGTGTGGGGTTTGTAATGTATTGGTGTGTAAGTGTGGGTTTTGTAATGTTTGTGTGTGTGTAATTGTGGGTTTTCTAATTTTTGTGTGTGTGGATGTGTGGATTTTTTAATGTGTGGGTGTGTGTATGTGTTTGTTTTGTAATGTTTGGGTGTGTGTATTTGTGGGTTTTGTAATGTGTGGGTTTGTGTATGTGTGGGTTTTGTAATTGGTTGGTGTGTATGTGTTGGTTTCTAATGTATGGATGTGTGTATGTGTGGGTTTTGTAATGCGTGGGTGTGTGTATGTGTGGGCTTTTTAATGTGTGGGTGTGTGTACGTGTGGGCTTTTTAATGTGTGTGTATGTGTGGGTTTTGTAATGTGTGGGTGTGTGTATGTGTGGGTTTTGTAATCTGTGGGTGTGTGTATGTTTGGATTTTGTAATGTATTGATGTGTAATTGTGGGTTTTGTAATCTTTGTGTGTGTGAAATTGTTGGTTTTGTAATTTTTGTTTGTGTGGATGTGTGGATTTTTTAATGTGTGGGTGTGTGTATGTGTGGGTTTTGTAATGTTTGGGTGTGGTAATGTGTGGGCTTTTTAATGTGTGTGTGTGTGTGTGTTTTGTAATGTGTGGGTTTGTGTATGTGTGGGTTTTGTAATGTGTGGGTGTGTGTATGTGTGGGTTTTGTAATGTGTGAGTGTGTCTATATGTGGGTTTTGTAATCTGTGGGTGTGTGTTTGTGTGGGTTTTGTAATGTGTTGGTTTGTAAGTGTGGGTTTTGTAATGTTTGTGTGTGTGAAATTGTGGGTTTTGTAATTTTTGTGTGTGTGGATGTGTGGATTTTTTAATGTGTGGGTGTGTGTATGTGTGGGTTTTGTAATGTTTGAGTGTGTGTATGTGTGGGCTTTTTAATGTGTGTGTATGTGTGGGTTTTGTAATGTTTGGCTGTGTGTATGTGTGGGTTTTGTAATGTGTGGGTTTTTGTATGTGAGGGTTTTGTAATGTGTTGTTGTGTATGTGTTGGTTTCTAATGTATGGATGTGTGTATGTGTGGGTTTTGTAATGTTTGGGTGTGTGTATGTTTGGGCTTTTTAATGTGTGTGTAAGTGTGGGTTTTGTAATGTTTGGGTGTGTGTATGTGTGGGTTTTGTAATGTGTGGGTTTGTGTATGTGTGGGTTTTGTAATGTGTTGGTGTGTATGTGTTGGTTTCTAATGTATGGATGTGTGTATGTGTGGGTTTTGTAATATTTGGGTGTGTGTATGTGTGGGCTTTATAATGTGTGTGTATGTGTGGGTTTTTTAATGTTTGGGTGTGTGTATGTGTGTGTTTTGTAATGTGTGGGTTTGTGTATGTGTGGGTTTTGTAATGTGTTGGTTTGTATGTGTTGGTTTCTAATGTATGGATGTGTGTATGTGTGGGTTTTGTAATGTTTGGGTGTGTGTATGTGTGGGCTTTTTACTGTGTCTGTATGTGTGGGTTTTGTAATGTGTGGGTGTGTGTATGTGTGGGTTTTTTAATGTGTGGGTGTGTGTATGTGTGGGTTTTGTAATGTGTGGGTTTTGTAATGTGTTGGTGTGTATGTGTTGGTTTCTAATGTATGGATGTGTGTATGTGTGGGTTTTGTAATGTGTGGGTGTGTGTATTTGTGGGTTTTGTAATGTGTGTGTGTCTTGGTAATATGTGTACTTGTATTTTATGTGTTTGTATTGTTTCGTTTATGTATATTCTTTTTTTTTGTTCTGTACTAGTGTAAGGACTACTGCCACCGAATAGAAACTCTATTGCAGTAAATAATAATAATAATAATAATAATAAATTTATTAATAATAAATATAATAACGTACATATAAATATCAGACAGCTGCCGAATTTTTTTTCTACCAAAAAAGTGCCGCCATTTAAGAGTACTACATAACCCTCCTCCTGTAATTCAGAACCCCAGAACAAAGTTTCAATGCATATCCGATTGCTCTTACAACTTGCTTTGACGATATTGTTACCGGGAACAACTAAGGTTCCATCGACTCAATTGCTGTGCGGCTGTTAATTTCCTGCGACCCACAAAACCCTCAGCACAGGCGCTGGCTTTGATCACATGCATTTCAATACTTCAAAGAATAAAAAACTGAAACCCTCGACCGCCCGTACACTGCTGATTCAGGTATGGGATATTTTAATTCATTTACTTTCTGCAGGTGAGACAGAGAAGGACTTCACTTGCTCGAGCGCGCAGGTGTATAACCATTTGCGAACGGAAAATCAACATACGGCAGTGGCTAAGTCATCATGGGGCATCGGTGGAATGAAGCAACGTGAGGTTTATTGAAGTCTGCAGAGAAAATGACTAATTTAAATTGATGGACTGTATATGTCGTTGCATGTCAATGCAGTACCGCAGGACAGTCTGTCGAAAACTCTGAAGCCAGCATAATTGATGTGAGAGGTTTGTAAGTTTAATATACTGACTTCCGGAATGTGAAGTCCTCTCATCATCATCATAACCATCATCATCATCATCATCATATATCTTTCATGAAGTGTGGCCACTTGTTGACCCTTTCCGGTCTCACGTAACCAGAAGTCTCTTCAAAGGTCCACCATGATTCCTTCTGACAGTTGGGGTGCAGTATTACTACACTTACTTACTCAGTTACTTACTTACTTACTCCATGGTGCAGAGTCTTTCTTGAGAAGCTAACTGGTTTGCAGCTAGTCAAGAAATTCCCCACATTTCACGGAACCCGAAGGTTCACTACCGCACTCACAAGCCTCCGCCACCTGTCTCTATCCTGGGCCAGCCCTATCCAGTCCAAATACCCACAAACCACCTCCTGGAGATCCATCCTAATATCATCCACCCATCTACGCTTAGGTCTCCCCAGTGGTCTCCTTCCCTCTGGTTTCCCCAGCAAGACCCTATACACCACCATCTCCTCACCCATATGCTCCACATGCCCAGCCAATCTCATCCAGTGGTATTATGATGCCATCCCTAAACATGCCGTTCCAGAGGCTAAAGGTAGCAATCCTACCACTGGACTTACCCTGCTCTGGACCGGTAACCCATTCAGGGGAAATTTTAACCACTGGCAAATTTCGCGGAAAAAGCCGGACAGATTTTCTTTAAACGACAACATGGATGTGGAAACAGTTGTGTCATTTGGGAGATAAATACTAACATTTCAGTGTGAAATCTCGCCACTGTCTTCAGAATACAAAGGGGAATCTGACAGATCATTACCAACTTACAGAGAAAACTACTGAAAGTGTCACTTGAAGATAAAAACCGAATTTCAACGCCCACAGAAAAATTATATATTCTTCTACGGATCAAAATTACTTTCCCACTCGGTCGACAAATCTTTATTTGTAAATAAATTGCTTTGTTGTACCATTAATATTTAAAGCCTAGCGGTTTCTTTACTTACCACCTGGCTTAAAATTAAAAACTTCTACATGGTGCTCGCTTTGAGTTGTGCCTTTTGTATGTATCTGGGAACAAACAGCGACTTGTGCCACTTACAGCATAAACTGATTGGTTTTTATAACCGAGATGAAAAGTGTTTACAGCGCGGTACGTACTGGGTCTTTAAATAAAGCGATCTGCGTTTCGTCTTTAAAGGGTTAAACTAGTATTTAAAGTGGCCGATACGTGAAGCTTAAGGCTGTCCTTCATTCTGTGACGAGGTTAAAAACGTGTGGAGCTACACCGCCATTCACTCATGTCTTCGTAAGGTTTTGCTGAACTACAAACGATTTGTTTTAAAATACCTTGTACTACATTTTTTATCTTCATTGTTGCACCGTGTATTTCGTAGAATCACTTTAATTATCAACTAACAAATGCACTTATATAAAATTTCACATTAAAACACTTAAAATCGCTCCAAAATGTTTCGATCCTAAGATGATCCTAAGGGAGCTACGTTGTTCCTTGCTAAAGTCATTTTAAAAATATTCACAAAATAATTCCTTTATATTAACAGGGTGTTGTGGCAGCTTGTCGTGTTGTGTAAGACTGCGTTACTGGGAATGCGCCCGGCTATGGTGTGCGTCGTGTGTTACGTGGTGAGAGACTGGCCAGTCTCCCGCAAGGTAACACACGACGCACACCCACACTCAGGCGCATTCTCAAAAACGTACTCTTACGCAACACTTTATGCTTCCACAGCAACCTATTAATATTAAGGAATTATTTAGTGAGTATTTTTAAAATGACTTTAGCATGGAACAACGTAGCTTCCTGAGGATGATCTTAGGATCGAAATATATTGGAGCGATTTTAAGTGTTTTAATGTGAAATTATATATATGTGCATTTGTTAGTTGATAATTAAAGTGATACATTTCACTACAATTTGTGGAAAATACTTGGCCTTGTGGCATGTGTGAAGGTAGTTAATATTTCAAACACCGATTTAAATATACTTATGTATATAATATATACATACTTACACATATACATTCCATAGATCCCTGAGGCTGTCACCAGACAATAGGATGTGGAACATGTCAAAAAACATACAAAAGAAAACCAGACATATAAAATTATTACAGTGTTAAGAATTTACACATTCATATAAATCAGTAATACATATCATCTGTACATGCAAAAATTCATCCATCGAGTAAACAATGTGCATATAAAAAAATGTTAGTGTTATTTTAAACTGTGGCTTTTCATTCCTAGGATTTGTAACACTTTGTGCCACCTGCTGGCATTATTAGGTGCTCACAATATTCTCCACGTTAGCAGGATAAGGTTTAACTCATATAAGTTGCCTCGAGATTTAGAAAAGCTTTTACTGTTGGGACCAATCAGCATGTGTCCCCCCGCAACACCAACACCTCACTGGAGGACAACACCCGATTTAGTTTCCAAAACACTGAGTTCATTTCTGAGTAATAGCGTGTCCACGAAAAGTCAACAAACTGAGTAATCGTAGAGATTTTACCTTTTCATATAAGGAACTTAAACAATGGCGGGATTTCTGTTCTACAAATTTGAAAATGAACTAGAGGCATTATTAAATTCTAAATCACTTCTCAACCTTTGTGAGACCGCGGCCTGCTAAATTCTTTTTTCATAAGACGAGGGCCCGGTCATAACAAATTTACTCATAAATATCTTACTAATTATTTTTTTAAGTTCATACATTAAACTAACATAAGTATTAATAATTAATTATGGCATAATCATAAAGAATATTAGTACACTTATGTATACGGTGTGGCATGTTGACAAATATAAAATTACATTCAAATTAGTTATAAATCACTGGACTAATCAAATCCTGTAGCATATTGTAGTTAGGGACGGTTCTGCAAATTATGGGACAGTATATGCGCCGGTATCCAGAAAACCCTTAAGTCCCTAAATATCTGGGTAAAAGATCCCATACCTTTACAGTAGTGACCAACATTTCATTTGGTCGATAAGTTTGAGTAACGGCATCCAGTGGTATTGAGAGGCCTGAAGGCCAGATTCCGTCACAACAAATGATATTTCTGGGATGTAGTGCCGTTTAGTCTGGTAGATATTAACGTAGGTTTCGTAGATACCTACACCCAGTGGCGTACCCAGGAATTTTGTTCGAGGAGGGGGGAGGCGGGTTCAACAAATTCAGTCGAGGAGAGAGAGAACGGGGATCTGGGGGCGGTAGCCCACTAATTAGGGTTATCTGGAGGCAGCTGTAATTTGGTACAAGAAATTTCATTTCATATAGTAAAAATTTCTTAATTTTTGGTATTTTAAGTCTATTTATGATGACAACCAATTTATTTGTCATTGCTAATGTAAAATAATTTCGAACGGACGGTAGTTCTAGAATTTTACTGCCTTTTTTCCTAACATCTTGGGGTGTTGGAGTCCTAAATTCAGCAATTTTTAACCGTTTTCACAATCGGGTTGTGTTTGGCACGATTTTTGAGGGCCTTCGTAATTTCTGGAGGGGGGGTTTAAACCCCCCAAACTCCCCCCTCGGTACGCCACTGTCTACCCCGTCTCTGACAGCTAGTGGTTACCCCAAAACGTCCGTAAATTTGTGCCAAACTGCACCTCACATCGCAGAAAACACACGTTACACACCATACCGAACACAGACAAACAGTCATTTTCAAAACGAAATGGGGAACTGAAATGAAATTCAACATTATGTACCCCATTTTCCACAGCACACAGTACTGGCAGAGAAGATCTGACTAACTGATCTTGAAATATGGAAACACAAAGGAATTCGTAATGACACTAAATTGGACTGCAGCGTGAGTCAGACTGTAAAGGTGGAGGCCATAGATGACCCAACGTCACAAACCTGTGCGAAGCGGAGTGACGTCATGCACTGTCCATTCCGTTTTAATGACCAGCTTCTCTACGCTGCACAGCACAACCACGCTGACGCGCGCTTGTAAACCCAGTTTTGCCACACCTCTAATAAGCTGCGGGAAGTTACAGGATCAGATGCCAGCAACAGCTCTCTGCTTCCAAATAGCCACACCCAGAATCCGAACGGCTCGTTTCAGGTACTGTTAAGTACAGTTGGCATCACGAACTTGATGTAAGTTACATAAATGTTAAGGAACTTAAGAAAACAAGAATAAAACTATACATTACACCAGCCCTTCCAGTTTTCTTATATGGCAGCGAAACTTGGACTATTAAAGCAAGTGACGCCAGAAGAATAACAGCAGCAGAGATGAAATAAATTAGAAGAACAGCAGGATATACTTGGACAGATTACAAAACAAATGTACAAATTGCAAAGGAGTTAAAAATAACACAAATTTTGGACAAATTACTGGAATAGAAGAGAAGCTGGATACAAAATGTAAATAGAATGCCTCGAAATAGATTACCCGGGGTAATGAAACACTACTGTCCGACTGGCAGAAGGAATCATGGTAGACCTTTGAAGAGACTTCTGGATACGTGAGACCGGAACGGGTCAACAAGTGGCCCAACTGCACGACAGATATATTATAATGATGATGATGATGATGATGATGAAAAAATGTCTGGCTATAAATGCAACGCGAGTGAGCAGATGTGACCGAAATATTATTTCAGCCAGCGACTGCGAGCAATTTTAGAATGTTGCGCTACGCACTGCCGGCTTGTGTAAGCTGTACACCTCTATAGCATTGATCCACGATGAATGAATTCCCTCTATTACTGAACATAACTTGTCCTCGTCATCTGAACACGGTCAAAGGACAAGAAGCACCTTTGAACTGACTGAACAAGCTCTGGCGGACAACCGAAAAGTATTGGTCCTCCCGTATTTGGGTTCTGTAAGAACTAACAATTCCAAACCGCAAACGACAAGCGTCATGTAATGAATGGGCGGCTTATGGAGTCACAAACAAAACAAATATTTCGTGACAAGCTGAGTGGTTATCAGCATCTCAAGGACAAGACTGGTGGTTCGTGTAATCTCAACAACAAGAGTGGTAGCTTACAGCACCCCATAGACAATATTCCATAATATTGGAGCTATATACGACTTGCCCCGAAAATGTTTAGAGAAGATTCACAGTATTTATTGCAATAATTGCACAACAATGGGTAGACAATATTTTATAAATACGTGACTCTCCTCGTACACGCTTCGTCTCGTACTGGCCAACTTAATGGAGATGATAAACTAAATTGGAGTGTATGTACTTGTCTAACACAACTATATGATGGTAGAGATATGTATATAGTTTATTACATAAAGAACAACTATATGTTTCGGCACTTTACATTGGCCATCTTCAGGTTGATAAATGAAAAAACTTAGTAAGCAGCTATACTCGACTTGTGTGTGTTGTATACCTCCCCACTGTATACAACCCACACAAGTCGAGTATAGCTGCTTACTAAGCTTTTACATTTATCAACCTGAAGATGGTCAATGAAAAGCGCCGAAACATGTAGTTGTTCGTTATGTAATAAACTATATGCATATCTCTACCATCATATAGTTGTGATAGACAAGTACATAGAATTCAATCTAGTTTATTATTACACAACGGGAATCACGAACCTTATGAGTGTAAGGTAAAGGTAAACCACAAGAACGAGGCTGTCTTATATTTATTGGACCTTGCGTCATTGTGATAGTTGAAGAATAAAAGACCAACTTGATGTCACTTGCTATTTTATTTCACTTCTTATGTGCTCAACATGTTTCGGACATTAATATATCCATCATCAGAAGCTTGCGACTATTCT
>Ga0123355_10020333_pt1 | contig 10597 bp, 12 predicted proteins | sample TergutEmb28metaG_3_FD_89872 | JGI IMG/M metagenome (GOLD analysis project Ga0123355, IMG submission 89872) | Embiratermes neotenicus P1 segment gut microbial communities from Petit-Saut dam, French Guiana - Emb289 P1 | ecosystem: Host-associated > Arthropoda: Insects > Digestive system > Gut ... | reverse complement strand
TTATATAAAACTACGCATACGGTTTTATCTGTGCTTGTTGGAATGATTTTGATTGCGATTTATTTGTAAATTACTTCTGCCCTGTTGAAATTTAGAGAGCAGAGTATATTGCATGCAATCACACCGGTTTGTTTTACGTGATCCATGATTTGAACACCATTTTTTGGTGCAATTATAGTTGCGGTTTTTCCGTGTACGTTTGTTATGTCAATCATGAAACTGTCCATACAAATACGTCCCAAGATTTTGCATGGTGTTTTGCCTACTAGAACATGACCAGTGTTAGAGAAACCTATGTTAGTGCAATCTGCATAACCACATGCGACTATGCCAATTCGCATATGATCAGGAGCTGTGAATGTTGCGTTGTAGCCTACGGTGTCTCCGGGTTTTAGATTTTGGTTTGTAACTATGGGGGCAGTTATGGTTAAGGCAGTTTGATAGCCATCAAAACCACCGTAGAGACACTTTCCTACCCTGACCATATCGAATTGAGCGGGTTTATAGTGGGCGGCACCGGCTGGAGCCGCGTGAACTATGCCATGTGGAAAGTGTGTTTTAAACAATTCGCGGAAAGGTTTAAAGCGTTCTAGCTGTTTGTCGATTTGAGGAATATTATCTGTTTCATATGCCATGTGGGTGAGTAATCCCTCTATATATATGTTGTTTTCACGTGACATTTTGATGATTTGTTCAAGTTCCTGTATATGAGAGATTCCATAACGGTTCATTCCAGTGTTTACTTTGATGTGAATTTTGCAGTTTTTGGGTAATCGCTTTAGTTCATTAATTGAATTGACGGAAATAATTAAGCCAAGGCGAGTCGCCGCTTTGATGTCTTGGCATATTCCGAGAAGAAGAATTGGTTTTGTTATTCCCGCCGTACGGAGTCGCGTTGCCTCGTTGATATGTGCTATTGCAAACATATCAACCTGATTTTCTATTGCACGAGCAACCGTAATGTCTCCAAGACCGTAGGCGTTTGCCTTGAGGACAGCGCAAATCTTTACGCCTGGTTCTAGATATTGTTTTAGGGTTTTTAGGTTTTGTTTAATTGTATTTAGGTTTATTGTTGCTTTTATCATGGTAAACTTATTTATGCGAATTATTGGCGGAAGGTTTAGAGGCAAGGAGTTGAAGCCACTTGATGGGGAAACTCGTCCAACCACAGACAGGGTTAGGAAAACATTTTCAATATACTAGGCATGCGTGTTGTTGGGGCGAGGGTTTTGGATTTGTTTTCTGGAAGTGGGGCTATGGGGTTGGAAGCAATTAGTCGAGGGGCGAAGGAAGTTATATTTAACGATACTAGCAAAGCGGCGGTTGACGTTATTAAGAAAAATGGTGGGAGTGAGATTTATAACCTTGATTATATGGGGTTGCTTGAGAAACTTAGAAATCAAAAGTTCGATATAGTCTTTTTAGATCCACCATATGAGAGTGATTTTGGTGTCAGGGCAATAGAATTTTTGATTCAAAACAAAATGGCGAAATTAACAGTGTTTGAGTCAGATAGAAATCATGACTTTGATGGTTTGAACTTGCGTGTTAAAAAGTATGGAAAAGCCGTTGTTCATTTTTTGTTTGCAGAATAATTAATATTGTGCTACATATAACTAAAGAGGTTTGTACAAAGGAGGTCTTGGATGTCGGACAATAATCATGGTGGGATAAAGTATAGGCGCTTGCCGAAAATTTTGGCACTTTGTTTGAGTGGACTTTTATTATGTACAGCGGTTGTAAGTGTAGTTTTTCTGGCTATTCGTGATGATTCTGTGGAGGGTGCATCTACCGCTTGGTGGAGTGCAGGCGGAGGTATGACAGAAGCCAGTCCATTTATTATAAATACAGCAGCAGATTTGGCGGGACTTGCGCAACTTGTGAATGGCGGGAATACTTTTCATGAGCGATTTATCAGGCTTGGAAACAACATTACCCTAAGCGGTCAATGGGTTCCGATTGGTAATGCTGCGACTACCCCGTTTCGTGGGCACTTTAATGGTTGGGATCAGACAATATTTGGTCTTTCAATGAATGGAAATACCGTAATGAATGGCTTGTTCGGACAATTGGGTGATGGTGCAAATATTCGTAATTTAACGATATCTAATCCGAGTATAACGTCAACATCAACTGCGGCAACCCAGCATTTTGGTGCACTTGCCGCGCGTGCTGGCGTTGGGAATATAACCATAGACTTTGTATTTGTGATGGGTGGTACGATTCAAACCGCAAACAATGCATCTAATAATCACCGAATTGGTGGTTTAATTGGGGACATAGTTAGTGGTTCCGGTGTATTGATTCGCAATGTGAGGATTGGGTCTGGGACGACTGTTACATCTCGTCATACGACGGCGAACAACATAAACCATACAGTTGGTGGTTTGGTTGGTTTGAATGGGGGAACTTTGATGATTCGCAGTTCGGAGTTTTTGGGCAACATAAACACAACTGGGAATGGGACACAAGGTAATAATGGTGCAGATGGTGTAGGTTTTAACCAAAACGGTTCTCCTGGTTTTCCTGGTGGGAATCTTGGTACATCAAATGTCGGTGGATTTATTGGAAATACAAATGGTGACACACAAATTCATAATTCCTTGTTTGATGGAGCAATTACAAGTACAGGAACAGGTGGAAATGGTGGTAACGGTGGGAGAGGAAGCAATTTTATAGCTAGACCTGGTGGTGTTGGCGGTAACGGAGGGCATGCAGGGACACGACACGTTGGTGGATTTATTGGTTTGGGTAACGCAACAATTGAAGTTCATAATTCAATTTCTTCTGGTGGTATGAGTATCACCGGTAGAGGTGGTCAAGGCGGTAGAGGTGGTACGGGAGGAAATGGAAACGCACCTGGGGATTATTTTCCTGTTGGCAACCCAACACCAGGTTCGCCTGGGGCTCGAGGTGGAGATGGTGGCTCAGGTGGGGCTCATCATATAGGTTGTTCTATGGGACGTCTTGCAGGTGGTTCGCTTACTGTTATTACAACCACAAATGAAGCTACCAGAAATATTAGTGCTAGTATAATGAGGGGGGCTGCGGGACAGGGTGGATTTGGTGGTTCTGGTATTTTTCCTGGTGGAATGGGTTCGGCTGGAAACGAAGGTGCATGGCCAACCACAAATAACAATCCAATTTTGGGAAGCGGTTCCCCATTGACAACAACTCCGGGCGAGCCGCAAGGTCCAATCGGGCCTGCTATGGATGCGCCAGTCCTTAGTATTGATGGTTCGACAATAACATGGAATAATATTATTGGAAATAATGGTTATTATGTTCAAGTACTTCAATCAGGAACATGGACAACGCGTCATACCACGGCTGTGAACGTTACAAGTTTAGATTTGGCGCCTCTTGGTCTTGGAGGCGGGACACATCAGGTACGTGTTATCACACGTGGAATCACAGGAGTAATACATAACTCGCCACCGAGTAATGTGGTTGAGTTTATGGCTACCCCAGTTGTGATACATTTCAACTTTACAGGCGGAGAATTATTGATGCCACCGCAGCTAGCGGACGAGCCATTGCCAACCATTCATTACATGAACAATGTATGGGAACACCGCAATCATGAAGATTTTGCGGGCATGACCTTTTATGGATGGTGGGACAGGCATTGGGGTGAAAGTGGTGCGCAAGAGGTGACCACAGTTGGCAACATCAATCAGAGTATAAGTGTTTGGGCAAAGTGGTTGCCAACATGAAGTTCACGCGCTCCGCCCCCTTCGTGGCAACACACTTAGTCTTAGAGGGGGGGTTAGGAGTCTGTGCGTTTGAGTTCGCGGCGCAGGCGTGAAATAATCTTCTTTTCGAGACGAGAAATATAGGATTGTGAAATGCAAAGCATCTCTGCGACCTCTTTTTGTGTGCGTTCTTCACCACCCCCAAGTCCAAACCGAAGTTGCATGATTTCTTGTTCCCTTATCCCTAGTTTGTTTATGGCAAGCCATAAGAGGTTTTTTTCTACACTTGTATCAAGCTCGTCGTGGACAACATCGGGTTGAACTGCAACGACGTCGCCCAAGTGAATTTCCGTTCCATCGCTGTCGGTATTAATTGGTTCGTCGATGGAGACTTCTCCCCTGTTTTTAAGAACCTTTCGCAGATGCATAAGAATCTCGTTTTCAATACAGCGACTTGAATATGTTGCAAGTTTAATGTTGCGATCGTATTGAAAGCTGTTTACTGCTTTTATAAGACCAATAGAACCTACACTAATTAAGTCTTCGATATCAAGGCCTGTGTTTTCAAACTTTTTTGCGATATATACAACAAGGCGCAGGTTGTGCTCGATTAGCTTTCGCTTGGTTTCGGGTTTGCCGAGGTGTAATTCTTGTAAAAGAATTTCCTCTTGGTCTTTTGGAAGGGGGCGGGCTAGGGCTTCTGTTCCGTTGATGAAATAAACAAAGTCATCTTGCCAAAGTTTGAGGTCGGTTATCTTTTTGTAAAGGGTTATTGCCTTATTAAAAAGTTTCATAGTCACAATGTATATGCGTAGCGAGGGCGAAACTTGACAATTTGTGCATTTTTATGTTAAAATATAGAGTTATGAGGAAAAAGAAAACAACAATGGACATGAGGGCTGGATGGTTCTTGGGAGAACCGTATCGAACTGAGCTTGCAACAGCGTATTACAATTTGACCTCGGCGGGAGTTGACCCGAGTTCCAGTGTTCCAGAAGAGTACCAACATCTTGATGGTGCAAGAGCAAATACAGTTAGACAACTTTTGGAATTTATAGTTAGAACTTTTGATGATGAGCACTTTGGAATAAAGAAAAAGATAGCTACTATAATTGGGTCTGATTTTGAGCAAGAAAAAGATAGGCTTGGTGGAAGTGGCTTGATGGTTCCTGTTTTAGATGCTGGAATTAATACGGTTGAGAGTTTTTTAAGTGCATATGGTCTGCAAGAGAAGAATGTATGTGCGACACGTGGAGTGGAGTTTGCGTATACAGGTGAAGAGTTTTATAGGGCAAGATCAGAATATGATTTTGTAGCCAGTCAGGTTAAAGATGGAAATGAGGCCAGAAGTTTTGAAGTATCACAACGAAATCTTTTGTGGAAGTTGTTATTATACAAGGGAGAAAGAAACAAGTTCACAGACATGGCAGATTGTCTTACGAATTTAGAGGTTTCGGAAGAATCTATGCCAATGGTTCCGGCTCATTTAGTGCAATCAAATCAAGTTTGCGTTGAGCAAGGCATCGTACCGGACAGCGTCCTTGAAGCCGCGCATTGAAACACCAAGGCGTACATTTTCATGAGTTTTGCCTTTAATAATTTCAAGTTTTTGAGGACTGAAGGTGAAAATTTTACTCTGCCCTGCTATTGTTGAAAGCGGAACATATCGCCCTCCGTCGACCTCTGCTTCCAGTTTTTCCAAAAGTATTCTGTCTGGAGATATATCTGGGAAGATTTTTAAGAATAAACTTAATGATATTATTACAACTGGGGTTCCATTGTCTGTTAGACGGTTTCCTGTATCAAGGTAAGATGTGATTTTGAATTGTTCACCTTTGTGATGAATTACAACATCATGTAGATGGTTTGAAAGGCTGTGCCTAACATTTAAAAACTTTATTAATAATTTCATAAGTAAGAAGAATGCAAGCACAGTTCCAGCAACGACTCCGTGGGATATTTCAAGCCCCGTCATAGATATAAAAGCAAGCATCATCCCACCAAGTGCAAAAGTATATGTTAAGAATAGCAAGTAAAACAAAGTAAAGCGAGGAAGTGATTTGTTTTGCACTATGAAAACCATCAATGCTCCGACGAAAAGCCTTATGAAGAATGAAAGGGCTCCTTGAAACATAAATAATGGTAGTACAAGTGCAAATCCTGTTCCTACCAGTGCACTAAAAAATACGCGCCATCTTGGAGTTGCTTGCTTTATTGTTCTAAATACGCACCAAAGAAGTATCGAATTTATAATCATATTGTCTATTATTGCGTGCTCGATATATATAATCATATTAAGAATATATATGTTTGTTGCCAAAAGAATAGAACTGTGGCATAATGTTTTGTATGGGAATCATGAGTTTTGTCTCTAAGGGTATTAAGACAAAAAAGAAGGAAGAGATTGAAAGGGTTACTCTTGAGCCTCCAGCAGATTTTGCCAGTGCGCAAGCGTTTGAGGGTGTCGGGGTTTCGGAGGCATTACTTGATAGTAATAGTGCTTTTATAAATTCGTATGGGAATGCCTTTACGGGCGCGACTCTTGGAAATAGAAATATTTTGGTTATCTCACCAAACACAAATCAAGACGTGAACCAGATAGTTGAGAATTTGCAAAGTGGTGAAGCGTGTGTTATTAACTTGGAAAATATACCCGTGGCGGATGCCCAGCGTCGGCTGGACTTTCTAAGTGGAGTTATTTGTGCTATGAATGGAAGTATCAAGCCATTGGATGCGCATAAATATATCTTAACGCCGCAAGGATTGGGGGTTAGGAATTAAAATGAGTATAATAGAGATTGTAGATATCAGGAAAAGTTTTAAATCAAAAGAAAAGGGAAAGAAAAAATTGGTTGAGGCTGTTAAAGGCATTACTCTTTCAATTGATGAGGGTGAAGTTTTTGGTTTTCTTGGCCCTAATGGAGCAGGTAAAACAACGACACAGAGAATGCTTTGTACTCTTTTACCAATTGACAGTGGAGTTGCAACCATTAATGGTTTTGATGTGAAAAAGAAACCAGCCAAAGTGCGACAAATTATTGGTTATGTTGGCCAAGTTGGGGGTACGGATAACTTTGCGACTGGGATGGAGAATCTTGTGTTGCAGGGTCGGCTTTATGGGATGAAAAAAGAAGAGATTCTTGCCAATGCGGCCGAACTTATTGAACTTCTAGACCTAAAAGAAATAATTAATCGGTTGGCGAAAACTTATTCAGGTGGGCAAAAGCGGCGACTTGAAATTGCAATGGGTATCATTCATAAGCCAAAAGTTTTGTTCTTGGACGAGCCAACGACTGGGCTTGACCCACAAAACCGTGCTAATCTTTGGCAACATATAAAGGACCTTAAACAAAACGGGATGACAATATTGTTGACTACACACTATTTGGAAGAGGCAAATCAACTTTGCGACCGTATTGCTATTATTGATTATGGTGAGATTGTTGCCATAGGAACCCCCAAAGAACTTAAAAAAGAGATTGCTGGAGAATCGATCAGAATAGAGCTTGATGTATCAGATGACCCAAATGTTGTAGCCGAGATATTTAAGGAGAAGAGCTGGGTTAAGGAAGTGCGGACGGACTTGCAATATGTTTATTTAATTGTCGCAAAGGGTTCGACTGCGCTTATGCAGGTGTTTGAAATTTTAAAAGAGAAAAACATCACAGCAAAAGGTATAAGTGTTGCAAAGCCGACGCTTGATGATGTGTTTTTGAAGAAAACAGGTCGCTCACTTAGGGATTAGGAGAAAAATATGTTTAAAGAATCTTATTATTTGTTTGTTCGAAAAATGAAGGCTACAGTTCGTCAGCCTGTTTGGATTGTAGTCAGCTTGTCTACTCCTCTTTTACTTATCGCGTTGTATGCTCCTCTGCTTCGCGGGATGGGTGGGGACAATCAAACAATTGGTGAAGTTTTAAATATGTTTGTACCAGGACTGCTTACCCTTATAGCATTTAGTGCTGGTATCAGTGCAGGTTGGGAAGTTATTTTAGATCTTCGAGATGGTGTTATAGAGCGCTTTCGTGTAACAAGTGCGCGACGCTTTTCAATACTAATGGGAACAGTGTTCCACGATATTGTAATGTTTCTTGTGCCTGCAACATTTTTACTTATAATCGCTTTACCATTTGGATTTAGGATTGATGTTGGCGGATTGTTAGTATTGCTTGTTTTGTTATGTCTGCTGACAGCAGTATTGTCAGCTTGGAGTTGTGCGATGGCACTTATAATTAAAGAAATGGGAGGATTGTCTGCTCTGTTATCTGGAATCCAGATGCCACTCATGTTGCTTGCAGGAATATTATTGCCATTGTCTCATGGGCCAAGGTGGTTGGAGATTCTTGGACATTTTAATCCTCTGTTTTATACTGTGGAGGCGGCGCGAGATTTGGCAACAGGAGACATCTTTACGAACTCGGTGGGACTTGCATTTGCAATCTTTCTTCCGCTTGTAATTCTTACTATGTGGTGGTCAACCAGAGTTCACAAAAAAGCTATAAAATAAGCGTATTGGGTTGAGGCGAAGAACAACAGAGGCGTCGTCGTGGTGGAAGAATTGCATTTAGTCGCCAGTGTGTTTAGCGAGGAGGATTAGGTAGTAGAGAGTGAGGGTGTTATTCAGGTTGCGATGAGTCATGTTGGTAGTCCTCCTTTTTAGTTTCCTGCATAAGCATCTGTTGGACACTTCTGGGTAACCAAATTATTGGAATAGACAGAAAAGGCCATAGAACAAGCCAACTAACTAATAGTGACCAATTGTTATTTTCGAATTCAATATTAACTAAGTCATGTAGTAATAAATTAAAAACCATTCCTATGAAGCCGCAAATTACTGCATAAAACATAAAAATAAATAATTTACGTTCTTTTGAAATTAAAATAGAAAACATATACGTTATGCAAAATATTGCTCCCCAAAATGGTATTAAACATAGTAGCTTTAATGTTTTTGGTTGAATTCTTTTCTTTTTCAATTTTACCTCCAAAATGCAATTCTGCTCCAATCGAACCTTATATCAACTTCGAATCCAATTCCTACTCCTACTCCGAACCGAATTCCGTTTGAAAGATCTGCCGAAACCCCAAAACCTATGTATAGTGTTCCTCCTATAAAGAAAGCGTCTGTAATTTGTGCGCCTCCAGAAATTGCATAAAGATATATTTTTCCAGAAAAACCTAATCCAACGTTTGCATCAGCTCCGACTAAAGAAGTTCCGAAAAAGAAGTGTATGTTACCATCTTAGTTGAACCAGAAATCCATGCGAGCTACGGAAGCTTCAGCCTGAAAAAATGGAAACTGACCTGCTCCTGTCGTGACTTCGCCGTATAGAAAACTCACATTATGTCTTCCATTTCTACCAACGGGATGCCTATGTGCTACCCCACCTCCAACTGTATTGGTTTCAGGATTTAGAATATTCCACGGTGTTTGTCCGCTAAATGATGGTTCTGATGGAACGAAGTTTGGATTTCCCCAATTACTACCAAGTCGATTACGTGTAGGTACAAATCCAGTCTCATCAATGTACATAACTGGATTATTTGCGGCGTACATAAAAAGGTTGACACCACTTGTATAGAAGTGACTTAGAAAAGGGAGTATGATTGGATCATCACTGTTAATAAACCTCCCGGTGCGTGGGTCGTACCAGCGTGAGTTCATGTAGTAGAGTCCGAGTTCGAGGTCGTAATATTTGCCTCGCCATCGGATTGGGTTGAGGCGTAGTACGATAGAGGCACCGTCGTAGTCAGGGTTAACTTGGGTGCCGAGAAGTTCGCAGCGTTTTAAAATTAGAATTGTCAGCAAGAGAGATGTAAGTTCAATGTGTTTACGAGTCATGAGGTATTGTACCATTTTCTTTTTGTTTCCTGTTGAAAAATTTAATGACCAAATTTCTGTGTTCTTCTGAGAACCTATGGAGATGTGGTTGAAGTAATCCATAAATTCTTTTATTGGGTCTTATAAAGCAAAAATTATGTTTATAGTTTTTATCGACGTTTTCAAATAAATTGCCTTCATTGGTTAGAAATACTATATAAAATTCATGGTAGCGAATTTTTTCTTTCATTTTGTCAACAAACTTTTTTGGTGGATATATTAATGCTATTTCTTTAACTTCATTCCAGCTAATACATTTTTTCGTTTTTCCGAATCGTGTGAATCTCATTCCTTCATCATCGACTATAAAAAAACCGAAGACTTCTTTCCATGAGATAATAGCAAACATTATTGTTATCCAGAGGGATAAAAATGAAAGTATTAAGAATATGTTGAGAGGATCATGAAAATTGAAATACCCGTTATCCAATGAAAATAACAAACTTAGAATTCCAATTACTAAAGAAATTGAAAGAAAACACAAGAACATTATTATTAAAAATTTGCCTAGATACAATTTTGTTTTCATCAAAACCCCCAATACATTCGTATAAGCCAATTTGGTATTCTACTGTGTCTTTGTATTAGCTGTTGTATTCCGTCTGCGGTTGCAACTCCAAGTGCCACTAAGGAAGGTGCAGACATTCCTACAAAATTTATCGCTCCAGCGTAACCCCCAACAAGTGATATTATAAATCCAGTAATACTAATATCTCCGCCTGTCACTAATGTTTGTGTAGTGTACATTCCAGCTGCAATAAACATTTGACCTCCTACTTGCCATGTTCTAGCAGATATTCCAAGAAATCTCCCAGAAGAAGGAAGTGTACTAAATCCGCCTGAAGCACCGCCAGTAATTGCTCCCCACATCACCGCCTCACCAAAGTCATTCCAATTCCAGTTCCATTCTCTTGTAACCAAATATGAGCCCACCTCAACACCTAAATATACTCCAGCAGCAACGCAAGCGCCTTTAATTGCGCCAATAATAATTTTACCTGTTATAACTGCAATTGTAGTA
>Ga0123355_10020332_pt1 | contig 10597 bp, 6 predicted proteins | sample TergutEmb28metaG_3_FD_89872 | JGI IMG/M metagenome (GOLD analysis project Ga0123355, IMG submission 89872) | Embiratermes neotenicus P1 segment gut microbial communities from Petit-Saut dam, French Guiana - Emb289 P1 | ecosystem: Host-associated > Arthropoda: Insects > Digestive system > Gut ... | reverse complement strand
TTATTGCTCAGAGCATAGATGCGGATACAGTTAAGGCTGAGGGCGATATATCTTGGGGAAATGCCTTTCTGTGGAGCAATTAGCGGGTAGGGGAAATAATATAGTCTGCGGGGGAACCGCATATGGGGCTGGCAAGGTAGCGGCAAATGTGGTCATTACCGGAGAACCGATTGACTTAGATGATGGCGTGGTGGCGGTTGTTAATCCTAACTTATACAAACCAGTGTTGTCTGAGACACCGCATGTTACTGCCGAACACAGCACCCGTCCGGATTTTATTTCCACAAACGATTGGGACGGATATCTTAGTTGGTTGATTGAGTGCCCTGATGCTGATAAAGAGGAAGCACGTTTCCGCATGTGGAAAGACGTGATTGCCAAAGCGAATGCCCATATAAGCGAGAATATGGAAAACCTAAAAGATTTAACATTGCTCCTCTGGATGACATCCATTGCATCATCCAAATATTTTAGCGATTGGATGCATATCCAAGATATTCAGATTGCACTTGATAAACATTTTGCCTCGCAAATATCTGCCGGAAGTTCAAGTATTGTTTGCGAATTAAATAACTATGGCGAGCTAATACAGGCACTTGATACACTTAATAGATACGGAAATAGGATAGGCGAAAATGTTTCCAGCTTTGCATTTCAAATGCTCATGTCAAATTTCGGATTGAAATCTAAGTTTGTAACTGAGCGGTTCAATGAGAAGGGGTGGAATATTCATGGCTAATAACAGGGAGATACTAGCAAGCAATATCATTAACAGATTTGTTGAAGCCATTTCCGGCACAGATAAAGAACAATGGTTAGTTAATAGCCCGGAAGATCGCATTTATGTTGGAAAACTATCACCTAAAAGCGCAGAAGACAACCGAAGTTTTTCGTCGAGTGTGCTTATTAAACAAATAAGTGTTGATTTCCGTATTCCTAAAAGTGATATTGAAAGAGCAATACTGCATATATACCCGCAGGGAAACTTCTTTTTTAGAGTTATTCCCACTCTTGAGCAACAGCGTAGTTTTTTTATGAAGGATTTTAACGCGACATTTAGCCAAGAAGCGAAATTTATCGATTTTTCAACACTTGCCAATGCACTCAATGCCGGAACTTTGACTGAAAACATGCGAGCGCACAAGGTTCAGCTTTTGCCGGTATATGAAAAAATTGCAATTGACAGAGAAGAAATCTTTTTCAGCCTGAAGCTTGCTGATATTTACAACTCCAAGTTTGACTGTGGGAGCATACCTGATGAAGCGCCGTTTTATTCCGAAATAAAGCAACAAGCAGAACTTCTCTGCTCCGAAGCGAAATCCCGCCCTAACATTATACCATGCCAGTTTAGGGATAGGTTGACGATGGCAGACTTGCTTTCTGAAGAAAGCTGGCAAAAATATATAAAAAAACAGCGTAAACGCGAGGAGTTTGACATGTTCCTTCGCTTTGATTACTCAATGAGTGTTACTCTTAGGGGAAGCGGAGACAACCTCACCGTGACGGTTGCCCTTAGTAACGAAACTAATATGGGCGATGAGACTGCTGGTTACGGGCAGTCTTCTGCAAAAACGGATAGATACAGGATAAATACTTTGTTTAATTCCGGGATAAAGGTAAAGTGCATTAACACAGAGTTTGTCCCAATTGAACTGGATTACTTCGCTGATGACTATAAATATGACCGTAACGTTTATGTACTTGGGAACAACTGCAACGTCGATTACAACAAAGAAGATGCGGTAATCCAAACGACACATGTTCCGTATTTTATCCAAAATCGTTTAAAAACCAACGATCAACTAGCTATTAAGTTTGCAGACTTGATTAACGATCCGGTAAAAACGCTGGATAAAATCAAAAACGAAATGAAAGCGGAAATAAATAGATGGGAAACCGACTTCGATACACGGCGAGGGACTTTAACAGTAAATGGAATTCGCCAGTTTAGCAATGAAATAAAGGCGTTTCGCCAGGAAATGGTGCGCTTTACGAGAGGCATTGATCTCATAAGAAAGCATTGCATGATTTGTGATGCTTTCCGTTATATGAACCAAGCATTCATGAACTTTGCAAAAAATAAGGGATATGATAGTTGGCGTTTGTTTCAAATTGTTTTCATCGTTTCATTGGTGCTTGATGTTGTGGCTCATGAGCAAGACCTCATGCTTGATGAGGATGTGAAAATAAAAGCAAAAACAAATGATGTTGACATCCTATACTTCCCAACAGGCGGAGGTAAAACAGAGGCTTTCTTGGGCATTCTCGTCTTCAACTTATTTTTTGACCGCTTGAGAGGTAAGAACTATGGGGTTACGGCGATATTGAAATACCCACTCCGCTTGCTTTCAGTACAACAGGTTCAACGTGTAGCAAACATTCTCGCTCAAGCAGAAATAATCCGGCAAGACACAGAAATGGGCGGCGGAGCGTTCAGCCTCGGATATTATGTTGGTGATAGCAATACCCCAAATAATATTGATAAAGACCTCCAGACACAGTTGCGCGATTTCTCTTTAGAGACACTCAATGAGAAATATCGTCTGATTGATATTTGCCCTTATTGCGGGCAAGAGACAGTAAATGTGATATATGATGAAGAATCTAACTCATTAAAGCACATATGCGCTCAACCGCAATGTACATCTAAAGGAATCATTCCGCTATTTATGGTTGATAACGATATTTATAGATATTTGCCGTCCGTTATTATTTCAACGGTCGATAAAATGACAGCTATTGGATTTAACTCTAATTTCCACAACCTTCTGTTTGGAGCGGAGTTTGAATGTCCTAAACATGGCTTCACATCAAAAACAAAGTGCCTTGTTTATGGATGCCAAAGTGACCCGATGGACTTTAAAAAGGTTTCCATGAAAGACCCTGCCCCAACCCTAATGATTCAAGATGAATTGCACCTGATTAAAGAATCCTTGGGAACATACGCCGCCCATTATGAAACACTAATCGAATATTTCATAAAAAATTTAACAGGGTGCAACAGAGGTATTAAAGTTATAGGTGCTACCGCTACTATATCCGCTTACAAAGAGCAAGCACAGCATTTATACTGGAAGAATGCCATCCGTTTTCCAGTAGCATCCCCGTATCTTGACCGAAACTTTTACTCATTTATCGACAAAGGGGATATCGGCAGAATTATAATAGGGTACGCTCCGTTTGGCAAAGCCATCGTGAACAGCGTTGCGTATTCACTCCAATATCTGAAGCGTGTTGTTTGGGAGTTGCACGTTAATCCACAAATCGTCCTGAGCTTCGAGGGTATATCAATAAATGGTTCTGATGAAGAGCGCATTGCCGAGGTTAAATGGCTTCTGGAAGAGTATTGGATAATACTTGAATACAACAATGTTAAGTTGGAGAGCAACAGGGTTTTGCAAGCGTTAGAAGACCCCATAAATACTGAACTCATAGATGAGGGCATTAAACCCTTGATTGCCAAAAAAATGACAGGTGATGATTCTTTCCAAGAAGTAAGGGCTACCCTCTCAACCATAGAGAATGCCGAAAGCGTCATTGAGGGGATTGATTTCAACATGATTGCCGCAACCAGCATGATTTCTCATGGCGTTGATGCCGATAGGTTCAATCTCATGTTGTTTTACGGCATACCCGGAAACACTGCCGAGTATATTCAAGCGTATTCGCGTGTTGGTAGAAAGCATACGGGTGTGGTCATAGATATCATGCGCCCTTCCCGCGAGAAAGATCAAAGCTATCTAAAAAATTTCATCAAATTTCATGAATACAAAGATATCCTTGTCGATTCGGTAGCAATTAATCGATGGGCTACAAAAGCAGTTGAAAACACACTACCCGGAGTCGTTTCCAGCTTGATTTTGAATCACTATTTGTATTTACTAAAACACACCCCAAATATGGAGGATGTGAGCAAATATTCGAATCTGAAGGAAGCGTTGAATTCCGGCAAAATTACTGCTGGCGAACTAAAGAAACACGCATATGAAGTTTACAAGTGTTCCGATGAAGATAGTGCCGTTGGAAAACTTTACAAGCAAACAATTGACCGATTGATTGACCAGTTAGTGGATGATTTGAGAAATGGCTCTTTTGATGGGAAGGAATATATAACACAAGTTTTCAAACATTGTTATTTCCCGGTCATGCTGAGTCTAAGAGATACTGACAAGCAACTTATAGTTGAGATGCAGTAGGAGGGTAAAAATGCCATCTGACAAGAAAACTATGAACCGTGGGGTTCATCAAGCCTTATACAGATACCTCCCCGGAAGCTGGGTGGACTTTACCCAAAGCGGGGGCGGTATTACCTACGCAGTTTACGTTGACCGCTGGAATAGTGTTCATCTGACTGGAATTAACAACAAGCGTCTTTTACGTGTTGTTAATCAGCATGTCAACGAATTTAGAAACCGAAGTAACGAGGGAGGGCTTTCTACCGTAAATTTTTCCACAATCATCAACGAAGAAAATTACTATGTTCTAACCCCAAAAGTTAGTGAAACAGAAAGAGCCATAGTTACATCTGTAAAGCCGTGGGTGTTTGTTTGTAATTCTTGTGGGCGCGTTCGGCAATATTACACATACGATGAGTTTAAAAAGCGTGAACGTGATAAATGTGATCAATGTGGCAATAACATGACACAATTAAGATTTATTCGTTTTTGCAAATGTGGATATGCTGACGGAATTTTTGTTCCTAAATGTAAGAATAAGGAACATGGTACGAAATTTATGACCCGGCGCGGAAGTGGTTTGGATTTTGCTTGCATGAAATGTGGTCAAAAGGCATCTTTACCTTTTTACTGCACAGAGTGTAAAACAGGAACACAATCGGGTTCAAAGTTGGATATTAGACCTGCGTTGGATTCATCGCATTATTTTCCATTTACTCTGTCGCTGATTGATTTGCGCGATAAAAGTAAGGATGCCTTTTTAGATAATGAGGCGGAGTGCCGTGGCGAAAGGGTTGTCATCGGTCAATATCTAGGACTAATCCCTCAAGATGAGTATATGGGGATAATTGCTAAAGGACGTATTACCCAAGAAGACGAATTTGAAACCGAACTACGAAAAGAGGCTGAAAATCTAAAACTTGGCGGATTAGATGAGACCACTATCAATATGGTTTTGGATGCGAAAAGACGCGCAAATCCCGGAAACAAAATTTTCGAATCAATCGAAAAAGTGGGGCAAGGACTATCTTATGTTTCTGCAGAAGATATTAAACTTCTTGCAGAAGAAATCCTTGAATATGATGAGCTTGTTAGCGCCAAAGTAACTCTTTCGCTTGAAGAAGCGGAGCGAGATGCTGAAATTGTGAACGATGGGATTAAACCGGATTACGTTGGAATTTCCAAAACGCTTGGTTTTTCTAATGTCCAAATTTGTTCCGGTGTTCCTGTAGTTTTCGCGGCTTATGGCTTTACTCGCAAGGAAAGAGAGCCGGAGAAAGGAGCTAGGCTTCACGGTTTCACACAAGAAATGGAGAAAAAGAACGTATATGCAACTCGATTGGAAACAGAAGGCGTGCTATTCGAACTTGATCGTAAGCGGGTATTAAGTTGGCTTTTAGACAATGGATTGATCTGGAAGGATGATTTGCCAATAGACGCAAGCGATTACGGTATAAAGATGTGGTTCTTAGATCGCGTGCGGCTAGACCGTATAACTCCATTTACTCCAATTGATCCAACTGATTCTTACGGCAATATAACCAAAAGCATTTACACCTTGATTCACAGCATATCTCATGCCCTGATTAGCGAAGCCTCTGAAATATGCGGATTGGATAAAAGCTCTTTGTCAGAGTATATTCTGCCTAACATTCCTGCTGTGTTTATCTACTGCTCGAATTCACAAGGGTTTAATATGGGTGCTTTGTATAGCGCATTTCAAACGCATTTCGATCGTTGGATGAAACATGCAAAAGAGCGGTCAAAGAAGTGTATTTTCGATCCAATATGTATCGACAAGGAGAAAGCATGTGCGGGGTGCTTATTCCTAAATGAAGTTTCATGCCAACACTTCAACAAAGATTTAGATAGAGGCTATCTTTGTGGATATTTTGACAAGCAAAAACAAGAGAAATTGACGGGCTTCTGGGAGGATTAGACATGGCAATTATGCATCCGAATAAAATACCCGAAATGTATAACGCCTACTCTGAGGTGAAGTTTTTTAACGCTTGCAAAGAGCACCTTTCGGATAAATTTCATGTGTTTTATTCGGTGCGTTGGTACTCCACGATTAACGGGGCAAGGGTAGACAGCGAATGCGACTTTCTTATTTTCAACCCGGATTATGGATTTATTTGTATTGAGGTTAAAGGCGGCACAGGCATGAGGGTTGAAGATGGCATATGGTATCTCATTGACCATGATGGTGAACGGAAACTAAGGCAATCGCCATATGAACAGGCAGAGCAAAGCATGCGCTTTTTTAAGACATATTTTGAAGATGAGGTTGAATCTCAATACTCTGGTGTTTATGGTTGCGCCGTCGCATTCCCTAATTATTGTATAAACTCACCAATTACCACCGGGTCTCCGATGGAAACCACAATTGATCTTGTATCAATGATGTGTTTACAAACACGCATAACAGAAATTTTTCGTTACTTTGGCGGACTGAGAAAAGGTGTAGCGACTTTTTTATCGCAGGATAGCCAAAAGAAATTCATCAGCGTAATAAATAAACGCATTGCACTCTCTATTTCGGCTGGTGCGCTAATACAGGACAAAGAAAGAGAAATGCTAGAAATCAATCGCATACAGGATTCTATCATTGACTTGCTTATTCATTACCCACGAGCATTTATTATTGGTGGTGCAGGAACAGGTAAAACATGGATCGCAATAAAAAAACTCCTTCGTTGTGTGCAAAGCGGAGAGCGTGCGTTATATCTATGCTATAACAAAGCATTGGCAGAGGAGGTATGCAAAATTGTCTCAGATTCCCGTGTGGATTGTTACAGCATAGATGCATTGGCGTACTTTCTCCTCAAAGAAAAGGCTTTTACTGCTCCTGAGAGAAGTGGTAGCAAGGAATATTCCGCGCTTATAAGTGATTTGACTAATCTGCGAAAGTACGGTTTAGTAGTCGTTGACGAAGGTCAGGATTTTACTGAAGATTGGGCTTTTATAGCAAACCTACTGCTTGATAATGGCGGATCGCTTTATGTGTTTTACGATGAAAACCAAAATATTTTTAAACGGAACTTTGGAGACAAATTCCTCATTGAAGAGCCGCCTTTTGTGTTGAGATATAACATTAGAAATACCGCAAATATTTACAGATATACTCAGACAAAAACAAGCTTAGGTTTGGATACTGTTGCAAATCAAATTGAGGGTGTAGAACCTGATTATCGCAAATTTATAAGGAGAGCGCAAGCTGTTGCCTTTATTGACTCCATTATAAACAGATTAGTAAACAATGAGGGGGTTTCGCCGCATAAAATTGTTATCTTGAGCAACCGCAAGAAGAATAATTCTATCCTTAGCGAGCATAATTTTGTCGGCGGACATATCCTTAGTGATGAACGTGAAAATTCAAATAACAATTTCATAGCCTTTAGAACCATTCAAGGGTTTAAGGGACTGGAATCGGATGTTGTTATCTATATTAACCATACGTACAAAGATGAACCAAAAACCGAAAGTGTCCGTGCAACCCTCTACACGGCGCAAACGAGAGCAAGATTTTTCTTGTACATGATTGACTATGAAGAGGTCTGGAGGGCATAGGTGAATGGAGGATATTCTACTAGTTGAACCAAGCTACTCAAACAAGTATCCCCCACTAGGGTTGATGAAAATATCAACTTTCCACAAAAACATGGGGGATAATGTTTTTTTTGCGAAAGGTGAATTATCTGAAAAATTCGCAGGAAAAGAGTGGGATAGGGTTTATGTTTCTACCTTGTTTACTTTTGAATGGGAAAAAACTAAAAAATGTATTGAATACGCATTAACTGTAGTAAAGAACAAAAACATGGTCTTTGTTGGCGGCATTATGGCTACTCTAATGCCGGAGTTATTTGAAACTACTTTCCCAACCATTAGGATTGTCCGGGGGCTTCTTAATCGCGAAGGAACTCTTGGATTAAAAAACGAAAAGTGCATTGATAAAATGATGCCGGATTATGATATTCTTGACGATATTGATTATAAATATCCTGCTAATGATGCGTATTTTTTATATATGACTCGCGGTTGCGGGATGAAATGTCAGTTTTGCGCTGTACAAACCCTTGAACCTAGGTATACGCCGTATATTTCAATCCGTAATCAAATCGCAGAGGTTGACAGAAAATTCGGAGCTAAAAGAAATCTATTGTTAATGGACAATAATGTCCTTCGCTCAAGCCAATTCAATAAAATTATAGACGAACTTTTGGAATTGGGGTTTGGGAAAGGATGCACATACCCAAGCCCCAAAACAGGTAAGCCGCTTCAGAGGTATGTCGACTTTAATCAAGGGTTAGACGCAAGGCTTCTAACCGAAGAAAAAGCAAAACGTCTTGGTGAACTAGCTATTAGTCCGGCACGCATTGCTTTTGACCACATTGAAGACGAGGAACAATACAAACGAGCCTTAGAACTGTGCGCCAAAAATGGAATTAAGTATCTATCGAATTATATACTTTACAACGGTGAGGATTTTACAGGCAAAGGGCAAACATACCGTGCAGATACGCCCGAAGATTTATATTCCCGAATGAGGATATCAATGGATTTTTGTGGTGAACTTAATTCAAAATATGGAAATGATGGAAGAGTGCATATTTTTTCTTTTCCTATGAAGTATATACCTCTGAATGCGTTGGATAGATCATTTGTTGGCACTCATTGGAATAAGAAGTATCTTCGCGCTGTGCAGAGAATGCTTATTCCTACGCAAGGAAAGGGCATATCTTCACGGTCATTTTTTGTAGCAGACTTTGGCAATACAGCAGAAGAGTTCATAGAAAATCTCGCTATGCCGGAGGATTTACTTGCTTTACGTGGGCATTTTGTGGAGCGTAAGGACGAGGAAGAAGATATCCGTGAAAAACGTTTTTCTCAATGGCAAATAAACCATGCTCGGATAAGTGAATGGACTAGATTGTATCGATCATTAGAAAATGATTGCACAAGTTATGTTGAAATCATTAAAGACAATGATTTTTCAATGGAAAATTTCAAAAAGATAACTTCTCCAATACTTCGGAAAATGTTCATTCATAACCTCTCATTCCTTGGGATTATGAGAAACATGGAAGCGATAGGTTCAGAAATGTTAACGTATATGAAGCTTGAATTTCCTGTGCTTTATAACGAGTTGTTGAAGTATGTTATAAATTCGGAATACACACAATTTTCGTGTTTGCAAGGTATGCTTGCGATGCAAGGAAGAGTCTATATCTCAGATGTCATCCGAAAATTTATTGATGAATTTTATCTCAATAGCAATATTTTTGATGCTCTATACAAGGCTCAAAAATCTTTAGGTAAAATTGTTTTTGATTCCCGGAGCTTGGATGTTGCTCGACAACTCAGGTTAGCTGAGGTTATTTCCGACACAGAACTACGTAATATAATGAGGCTGGGGCTTGAGGGTGACGACAAGAAACTAGAAGAACGTCTTTACAAAAAAACTAAAAAAGCACTTGAGTTTTTCGATGAAATTTATTGGGTGGAAAACAATGAACTCCTTAAAATATTTGAAGATGCAATAGGCAAGTTGCAAAGAATGTATGGTAAGAAGGTGAAGTGATGCAGAATGTGATTATTTGAAAACGCGAAAGGATTAAACCAAGTGCTAATGTTCAAAGTGAAACTACCCCTTAATAAAGAATATAGATTATGCGCTAATTGCAAATATTGTCGCTAGATACGAGGAGATTAAGCATGACCAAACTTGAATTCATAAATACTTTAACGTCAAATTACCAATGTGAACCTTTGGACGGCATTGATGGTGAACCGTTAGATTTTACTGAAGGATTTCAATTGTATATTGATGATGTGTTCGGTTTCTTATCAGTTGTATTTAATAGGGATGATGAATTTAGCATAAAAATCACCATATACGATGAACATCATGATATGCACGGAGAAATTTTAAAGTATCAAGATGCATTTACACTCGCTTACTATAAAATAATTCTGGACGCATTAGAAAATACTCTTGACAACGACAGTAAAATTGTGAGTTCAAGTGGCTTTGATGCAGATCGAAAATTCGTATGTTGTATAGAATGCTTTTGTGGTACATATAGTTTAGATTTGATTAGTCGAATTTGCATATCACTTTCGAACACACATCATAGTATCGAAGGTTATCGCGGCGATATATACGAACATGCTTTGATCGAAACTATCTTTAATGACCCTGACTACATGGAACTACGCGAATTTCAGCTTGATATTAACAATCGCGCAATAAAATCACCTTACGCCGTAATATTTACAGGCGATATTTGCAATGTGACACGAGTTTCGCGCATACGTGATAGAATAGGAAAAAAACGCAAAGGAAACGAAAAATGTCAAAATCAAAATGCTCCCGTGAATTGTATTGCAAATTTCTCGAAATGACATCGTCAAGATAT
>Ga0123355_10020330_pt1 | contig 10598 bp, 7 predicted proteins | sample TergutEmb28metaG_3_FD_89872 | JGI IMG/M metagenome (GOLD analysis project Ga0123355, IMG submission 89872) | Embiratermes neotenicus P1 segment gut microbial communities from Petit-Saut dam, French Guiana - Emb289 P1 | ecosystem: Host-associated > Arthropoda: Insects > Digestive system > Gut ... | reverse complement strand
ATGAATCTGCCCTGGTATCAAGACGACCTAGCCGACCAACGCCAAATATTATCTTCACGGGTACGGCTGGCCCGTAACATAAAAAAATACCGCTTCAAGCAAAAACTGACGCCACAAGACGCCACCCAAATGGTACAAGAAGCCGGAAATGCGCTGGCAAGAGCTGGTGCAAAAATGTTTCACCAAATGGATATTGGTGCCTTGGGCGAGGCTGAACAAAAAGTTTTTTTGGAAAAGCATATCGTAAGCCCAGAATTTTTAAAGGGCAACCTGCCAAGAAGCCTACTAATTAGCGACGACCAAAATATCAGCATCATGTTAAATGAAGAAGACCATGTTCGCATCCAATCTGTACAGCCCGGGGATATGTTGGTAGAAGCTTTGGAAAAAGCCAATCAAATTGATGATTTAATCGAAGAAAGCGTGGAATATGCCTTTCACCCAGAGTACGGCTATCTTACCGCCTGCCCCACCAATACTGGCACTGGGCTAAGGGCATCTTTTATGATTCACCTGCCTTGCCTGGAGCGTTCTGCAAACATGTTTAAAAAGCTGCTGCCCACAATTACTCGGGTGGGTATAACCCTACGGGGCCTATATGGCGAAGGCACCGCTCCAATGGGTAGCATTTATCAAATTTCAAACCAAACCACCTTGGGGAAAAGTGAAGACGATATAATCCAAGGCTTACAAAACGTAACCAACACCGTAATAGAGCACGAAAACCAAGCCATGGAAAAAATGCTTTCAACTCACCGAGGCGACACAGAAAATACAATATACCGGGCTTATGGCAACTTAGCTTACAGCCGCAAAATAACCGCCAAAGAGGCCATGGATATGTTAAGCCTGGTGCGCTTAGGGTATATGGTAGGATTGCTGGATAAACCCAAACCCAACAAGCAAATTTATCAGATTATGATGGAAATACAACCAGGCCACCTAATGCGCATAGCCGGTTATGAAATGAACGAAGCCGAGCGAGATACTGCCAGGGCCAATTACTTGAGAGAAATTTTTACGTAACAGCATCCAATTCCCCTTACTTGGAGCTACACTTGCTCCGAAGGGGCGGGGTGGTTGTTAAAATCGCTTTCACCCAAAACGACAACCCAAATTGTCGCTAAATAAATACACTAGGAGGCTACATAAATGAGTAGTCCATTCACAGAAAAAGCACAGCAAGCCATAAAAAACGCCCAGGAAACCGCAGTTGCCATGGGCCATTCATATGTAGGAACAGAGCATTTGCTGTTGGGCCTGGCCCAAGTCCCAGACAGCGTTGCCGCCAAGGCCCTTGAAGCCCAAAACGTCACCGCCGATGGCATACAAAAAAAAATCCAAGAGATAGGCAACCAAGGTAAAACCACCGGCGGCCCGGCAGATTTTACCCCCCGTACAAAACGTATCTTTGAGATAAGCAAGCAAGAGGCAATGCGTATGCATGTAAACTATGTAGGTACCGAGCATCTGTTGATTGCAATATTAAAAGAACAAGACAGTATAGCCACCCGCATCCTCTCGGCTTTGGGATGCAATATCCAAAAACTCTATGACGACATGATGCAAATGCTTGGAGGCGGCAACACCATGCAGCAGCCCACTAACCCCTTCCAGCAAATGTTTGGGCAAATGATGGGGCAAAACCAACAAGCAGCCCCGCCCCAAAAAGGCGGCGCAACCCCCATGTTGGATAAGTTTAGCAGGGACTTTACCCAAATGGCCCGAGACGACAAGTTTGACCCCATTGTAGGCCGCAACAAAGAAACCGAACGGGTAATACAAATCCTTAGCCGCCGTACCAAGAACAACCCATGCCTAGTAGGCGACCCTGGTGTAGGCAAAACTGCAATAGCCGAGGGCCTGGCCCAACGCATAGTTGCAGGGGACGTACCAGAAACAGTAAAAGGCAAGCGGGTTGTAGCCCTAGACCTACCGGGGATGGTAGCTGGCACCAAGTACAGGGGCGAATTTGAAGAACGTATAAAACGGGTAGTATTGGAAGTCACAACCAACACCAATATAATCCTGTTTATTGACGAACTCCATACCTTAATTGGCGCAGGTGGCGCAGAAGGCGCCCTGGATGCCGCCAACATCCTAAAACCATCCCTTGCCCGTGGCGAGATGCAAGTCATAGGCGCCACAACCTTAGACGAATACCGCAAGCATATAGAAAAAGACGCGGCACTAGAGCGTCGTTTCCAGCCAGTAATGGTAGACGAACCTACGGAAGACGAGACTATTGAAATCCTAAAGGGCATACGGGATAAATACGAAGCCCACCACAACGTACAAATCACCGATGACGCTGTTGCAGCAGCAGTACAGCTTGCCGCCAGATATATAACCGACAGGTTTTTGCCGGATAAAGCCATCGACCTTTTGGATGAAACCTCATCAAAGGTGCGGCTGCGCTCCTATACCGCCCCCCCTAACATTAAAGCTTTGGAAGAGCAAATTGCCGCACTAGAAATTGAAAAAGAAGCCGCAGTTAAAATCGAGGAATTTGAAAAAGCCCGGGAGTTAAAACAAAAGCAAACAGAAAAGAAAAAGCAGCTGGAAGCTGACCAAGAAGCCTGGAAGGACGCCAACAGCAAGTCACATAACATTGTAAACGGGGACGAAATAGCCGATGTACTAGCCGCTATGACAGGGGTCCCAGTTAAACGCCTTCAACAAGAAGAAGGCCAGCGCCTTATGCAAATGGAAGATACCCTCCACAAACGTATTGTAGGCCAGGAAGCGGCAGTTAAAACTATCTCCAGGGCCATACGCCGTGGCAGAGTGGGCCTTAAAAACCCTGCCCGCCCGATTGGGTCGTTCCTATTTTTAGGCCCCACAGGGGTAGGCAAGACTTATCTCTGCCGCGCTTTGGCAGAAATCTTGTTTGGCGACGAAAACGCCATTATCCGTGTAGACATGAGTGAATTTATGGAAAAACACAGCATCTCACGGCTGATTGGCTCCCCACCAGGGTATGTAGGGTATGACGAGGGAGGCCAACTAAGCGAGCGTATACGCCGCAAGCCATATTCCGTTGTGCTCTTCGACGAAGTGGAAAAAGCTCACCCAGATGTATTTAATATTTTGCTACAAGTGCTAGACGATGGTCATATAACCGATGCCCAAGGCCGCAAAATAAATTTCAAAAATACCGTAATTATCATGACCAGCAATGTAGGCGCACGGCAAATCGTAAACCCCAAAAAGCTAGGCTTTGTAGGGGATACAGACAAACAGCGCTCTTATGATGACATGAAGAAAATGGTCATGGGAGAAGTTAAAGAATTGTTTAGGCCAGAATTTTTGAACCGGATTGATGATATTATCGTTTTCCATCCCCTAGACCATGACGATATCCAAAAAATCACCCGCTTGATGCTGGAAGAAACTGTGGCCCGGGTACAGGAAAGTATGGATATTGAGTTGGTGTATACCGATGCGCTGGTTGAACATATCGCCAAAGAGGGATACGACCAATCTTATGGGGCAAGGCCGCTTAGAAGGGCAATTCAGACTAAGATTGAGGACGAGTTGGCTGAGGCTATACTTTTGGGAACGTTTAAGGAAGGTGCGCGGGTTGGTATTGATTTTGTGGATGGGGTAGTGGTGTTTGGGTAAGAGGTGATTGCAATATAAAACACCCCGTGTCAGCCAAAACAAGGCTAAACACGGGGTGTCGTTTATTCATATGCGAGGTTTATTAGAGGGGAAATGCTTCGTGTACCCTTTACAAGCCCAATCCCTACCTATGACCCAGACCTACCCCACCTAAACAACTTCCTTCCACTAACCCCCTTAATCACAAAGTAAATCCCTCCAACAACCAATCCAATCAACCCTACAGGCAATATAATCAAGGCCAAGAAAACTCCAATCTCTTCAAGTGCACGAGCCATAAAATTTACAGAGGAATTAAACGCACCGCTTATACGGTCGCCAAAGCCATAAACCAAAACGTAATATTCTTCCTCTTCCTCCTCTTCGATTTCCGGCAGCTCTATAACCTCATAAACAGACAGGCCAATTGTCGAAAATGTAGCCAGCTGGTCTATTTCCTCTCGGCGGCGGCGATATGCATCTATTATCAGGCGCAGATTGGTTAGCTGTGCCTCAAGCCTTATGATATCTTCAAGCTCTGTAGCTTCTTCCAACATACGCTGCACTCTTACTTCTTCCGCTTCCCGTATTTGTAGGCGGCTGCCTAAATCGTTAAACTCGTGGGTTGCATCACGGCTGGCAGTGCTAAAATATTGCACTTGCCCCAGAGCCATAAGCTCATTGTTGGTGGTATCAAACAGCCCCACCGGGACACGGATTACATATTCTGCACGCCACAACATACCTGCATCGCGGCAAGAAACCATCCATTGGCGAGAGCTTTCTATAAAACCGCCGCGGTTTTCTACAATTGTTTCAATATCAGTTGTTGTATCCTGATAGTAAAGGGTGTTTATGCTCATGCTTGAGGAGCGGATTATCATCCTTTGCATTACATCTACTCCAAGGTGGTTAGGAGCTTGCGACGCAATTGGAACATATGTTTCAGGAGGCAGAGCATCCTCTGTAGGCCCTGTATCATCAACAGCCTCAAGTGCCCAATCAAGCTCAATCCCTTCTTCTAAATCCATCGTTTCATCTGTCGGTGCCATGGCGGATTGCGGTGCAGGTGGAGCATCTACAGTACCCTGCGCAGGAAATAGCATCTCGTAAGCCTCCGCCTCGTCACTATCACGCCCACAGCTTACAACAGCAAGTACCATTACCAATAAAAACACAAATACAAATATCTTGCGCAACCAGCTTTTAATCATCATCTTGGTCACCGCCCTTTCTTTTTTTGCGATTAACTAACCGCAACACTATCAACAATACAATTATACACCCTGCCAAGGGGATACTTATATATGCAAAAACGACTACTGCCCCCTGTAATGCTTGCCCAGTGGCTCTAGCGGAAAGCATAAAACTATCTGCAATTCGCTGGATGGGGCCTGGCGCAGGTTCCGGCTCTGGCTCTGGTTCTGGCTCCGGCTCGGGTTCAGGCTCTGGGTCGGGGGTTACTAATCTGATATCAATCCGGGTTGTGCCTAGCTGAAACTCTAAGCCTTGTAAATCCCCTCTTAGCCTATCCAGGCTGTTAATAACCCTTTGGAGGCGAACCTCTATCATGTTGAAATCCACCATTTCGGTTGTATCGTGCAAGAGCTCTACCAATCGGGTGTATTCTTGCTGCCGTATCAGGGTTTCCCGGCGCAGTGATGTCCATCTTCCAAAGGCATTATCCGCCCTTGATGCAGAGCTTTGTATATTACCCATCCCATGAATAATATAAAAGGCTGTGTTAAAATCCTGGCTATCTACTATCCTAAAAGCTTGGCCCCGTCCATCGGTTATATTAACGTAGCTATTTAGCTCAAGGCCGGGTAAAGTTCTCATTTGTAAAATTGCTTCGTCAAGACATTCCACCAGCAATGTTATTTCGTAGTGTCGGATAAGAAAATCCTCCGACTCCCTGGCATGGGCTGTGTGGGATAGACCCATGCAAAGCAATAAAATAACCGCTGTAATAGTAGCGGCATACCTAAGTTTCATAAAACACCTCCTAATACAAATCTCCGAAAATCACATCGACAATCGATGTTTTCACAAAAAACGCATTGCATCAATATTTGTTCCATGAAATGTAAAAAGGCTTTGCCATTAACAAAGCCCATACTCCATCTGAATATCGTTCTCATCATTTTCGTAAAGCTGCTTGTTAATCTCTTTAGCATCCAGGCATCCTAGGGCGCGATAAAATGCTAATGTGTCTTCAGATGACCCAGCGCAGATATAAAGCTTATCCACACCCCACTCTTTTGCCTTTTCGGCAGACATATAAAACAACATTTTCCCTATTCCATTGTTTTGATATTGGTTGTCAACAAATAGCTGGTCAAGCAAAACATACTTGTATTGGCTTCCAAACACATCCCTGTTTACGCTAACAAAGCCGACAAGCTGGCCCCCACATAATGCACCAATTGCAAAGCCGCCTCCTTCAAAAGTGGCTTTTAGCCCTGCCAAATGCTCTTCGTATCCGCCTGGATAATCATCGTCTTTCCAGTTAAGGTCAATCCAGTCGTAAACGCCGTTTACCTTGCGCCATGCGCGCTTTATAAACCGAGCAGGGTTTATCTCTTTAATACGCTCACATTCATGCGCCCCCAGGGGGCGATATTCTATATCCATCGCTTTATCCTCTTTTTTCTTATATATCCACTTCTTAATATTTAGCACAATCCCAGCAGCAAAAAAGCTGATTGTAAAGTTCATATAAAACAGCCACCATGTTGTATCTGCAAGGGTAAAGAATAAACCCAAAATAAAACGCAAGGTGAATGTGTAAATCGTGTATGCCGATACTGTTATTATGAATCCCAATATAAGCTTTTTATATAATTTCCCCTTTTTGGTTTCCATTATCAAAAAGCAAATAGCAACCATTATAATAGGAAGGTCACGATTGATAGTTCTGTTTAAAACCATAATACTAGAGATTGCAACGTCTTCTGCCGCCATTTCTCGTATTATATCAATCCAGTAATGAATTTTGGAGATTGCCAAATACATAATTATGAGGCTTTTCATAGAAACGATTGATATTTTTTTCTTTTCCATAAACACCTCGCGCCTTCAGATTTTATTCGCCCTTTAAAACGGTGGAGTGGCAGAGGGTGTGAGGCGCTACTGCATTGTATATTAGTCGAAAGAAGATGAAAAGTCGAAGAATTTGTCGTGGGTATGTAGCTTATTAGCTTATTAAAAGAGGGGATAGATGGGGTAAGGAGGTCGAATAAAGGCTGTTTTTGTAAGATCTCACAAAAATTTTTTGTACAAGCTTGTATAATTTCCCGGAAATTACCCTGCCAAACTTTGGGTCGCCATCCAATTGTATTTTTCGTACTCTCGGATTAGAATAAATATGCAAAGTATCTATGGCTTTGAGGATGCAGTTGTTGCAGTTTACAAGGAAGGGGTGATTCCATTGGGTCATTCATATTAATATCTCGTATGAAATTAGCAATATGCAAATGCATTATGTGAAACAAATATTAAGCATATCGTGAAGGAGCGATTGATAATGAAAAAGAAATTATTAGCTTTATTGTTAGCATCAGTTTTTGCACTCAGCACATCAGTTGTAATGTTTGCAACATCGGATATCAACGATGATGATATCTATGCACTTGAGTACATTGATTTTTACGACTTAGAAATAATTGATGTCTTTGACGAGTATACGGGTTTGAACCTAGAAATATTGGAAGACCCTGAATTGTTAACAGAATTTCTGTACACCCGAGAAATAATGCGCCTACAACAGCCTGCACTTGAAGCGTATAACTTACTAATGGGTGAGTTTCTTAGTAGTAATAGAAGCGGAGAGATTGCGTTTGCCTTTAGAGATGATTACGCAGGTGCCTTTATTGACGATAATCATAATCTGGTTATACAACTAACCAACATGGATTGGGATACCGTTGCGTTGTATCAATCTCTTGTAGAATATAGTGATGCTGTTAGCTTTTCGGAAGTTGCTTTTTCCATCAATGAGTTAAATGAATTTGGCGGCGTTTTTGTAGATGCATTAGATGAAGGTAATCTGCAAATAACTTCACATGGTATTGATGTTATTACTAACTCATTTAGCATATCTCTGTATTATGCGGATGAGGAAAGCGTTGCTTTTATGAATAGCTTTGATGTTATGTCAAGAATGCTGCCGATTCCCATTTCGTTTAGTTTAAGTGCTCAAATAGAGTCACTGATGCTAGAAGGAGGGGTAGGCATCGGAGATAGAACCCATATACATGATTTCTCAGTAGGCGCAACTGGAACAGGCCCTGTTGGAAATGTTCTTGTTACAACTGGGCATATTCCTGGAATAAGGGTAGGAATGAATATATTTAGAAATGGGAATCTGATAGGACGAGTTCATTCTTTTAGAGGGCCTACAGGCGGAGCCGCTGGCGCAAGTGGTGATTGGGCCATAATAACGCTAGATTCTTTTGGCACTGGGCTCATGACCAATAGGATAAGAACCGGAGAACGCCTAGTCCCTGGTCAGCAAAATTTTCTATTAAGACCTCCAGGAACTCTTGTTGGTGGGACAGGTATGCTAACAATACATTGGAGCGGTAGAATTGCTCGTACACTTCAAACATTTAATAATACATCAGGAATAACCTTTGTAACTCCAATCGCACGAGCACCTATAGCTGGTGACAGCGGTGGAACGATTTATATTCCAGGTTCTGTTACTGGACAAGTAATACTCGACGGTGTGCTTGCTGGAAGACTGGAGAATGGAGCAGGTACTGTACTATATTGGACATATACCCCTGCTATCTGGTTTGCACATTTTTTAACTTCAATCCAACAGCGCTAACTAGGGAAAAGCCATATGTTCAAAAGACTTAGATTGGAACATTATGTGTTTACAGGAGGAGCATTGCTAACCATTATAATTTTATCAATAATGGTTAGCCAAATAAAGCATGAAGAGTCCTTCAATATTCATCCTCTAAGTGTGATTCGCAGTCCTGCCACTATTGATTTTGTCGAGCAAAACCTCTATATCCATAGTGTCCGATACAATAGACATAAACATGAAATTGAGTATACCCTCACCAACACTTCATATTTTTGGTATAGTTTTGGTCAAATCCAAAAGGCATTCAAGCAAATAGGTTCCGAATGGTATGCAATTGTCGGCTTAGTAGACGTTCATCTACCATTAAATGGCGTTCCTCCAAACAGTAGCATCGAACGGAGTTTTTGGCTTGGTGCCTTTCATTCTTTTCGAAATATTACTTTGCCAAGTGGTATTTACTTGTTTAAAAAGCCATTATACCATCTTATCCATTGTGAATATGAAGGGTCACAATTGGATGTCACCAATCCTTCATGGCTACACCTCATATTGGAAGTGGACAGCTAGCCAGAAATGCAAGAACTGATTCCGCGCCTTGCACAAAGCGCATAAGGCAGAAAACCGACCATATCTTCCGTAATATTTATATCAAAATAAGAAACCCTTATCCTCTTAGTGGATTCAAAATCCGCAGCGCAGGCTAAGGGTTTTTATATGTCCTATGTTAAGCAATCTCCAGTGCAAAAAGCAAAAACGTATGCCATCATACGTTTTTCATAAAGATGTAAGAATGCAAATTTAACTACATAAAACACAAAAAATACGAATTTATATATCTTGCGCCTTATTGTTTCAACGCAAAACGCATCAACTTTAGCAAGCAAATATTTCATGCGCTCAAATATTCCATGGTACGCAAACCCATTTTATTGATAATACACCTCCACCCGTTTATAATACCCACATTAAAAGCATAATCTATTTACAAACATAACCATACCAAAAATTAAATTAACGGAGGAACCCAACATGGCGGACCCTGGAAAGAAAAAAAGCTTTATGAGACGATTGTTCTTGCAGGATTTAGATAACGACCAAGACGATTATCCAGAATACCCACATGCCCCACAACCCCCATACCCACCCGAACCACATGGGCAATACCCCCCTGCTCCTGGTTATCCTCCCTGGCCTCAAGGCCAATTTCATCCACAGGGCGGGTTTCCGGTGCAGCAGCCCGAGCCCCAGTACCCTACTATTCCTGCCCCACCATATCAGCCACTTTCTCAGCCACCAGCCCCTCCGCCACAGCAACCTCATGGAGCATACAACCAATACCCGCAGCAGCCTGGGATTGCGCCTCAGCGTCCCCCTGCTCCACAGCCCATGCCATACACTCCAGCAGTGGCTCCGCCCCCTCCCGAAAAATGGGTTGAGCTTACCTTGCATTTAGAAACTGGGCCAATTTCCAAAAAACTAACAGCCTTCCCATTTACCATCGGGCGGGAGAGCCTTCCTTCTGGCCTTACGATAGAAGATAAAAGCGTAAGCAGCCGCCATGCTGTAATGGATTTATTAGACGACCAGCTTACGATAACCGACACCAACTCCCGAAATGGGGTAAAGCTCAACGAAACCGTGATTACTCCTGGGATAACAACCCCACTTAATATCGGCGACACAATAACTGTCGGCCGTACCAAGATTACGGTTGACGACTACTCGGAAGAAAACATCAAAGATGAGGCTCCCGCACATGGCGGCACAGAGTTTATCAGCCAACATACGGTTATGATAAACGCAGAAGAGTCTCCCCTTGCGTATCAAAACGAGGAACCAAGATACCCTGCTCAAATGGCACAACCCCCAGCCCCTGCGCCTATAGTACCTCCGCCTGCTCCTATGCAAAGCCCTGTCCGGATATGTAGCAAGTGCGGTTATTCTAATACGGATAAAGACAAGTTTTGCGGCGAATGCGGCGCACCCACGGCACCTCCTGCTCCAGTGTCCCCCCCACCTCAAGCCGCGCCAAAGAAATTTTGCATCAAATGCGGCACCAAAAACGAAAGCCTGGGCAGGTTTTGCCTTACTTGTGGTAATAGTTTAGGGTAGACAAAGCTTGCGGCACACTAGCCCCCTTCCTTGGAAGGGGGTGCCCGAAGGGCGGGGGTTGTAT
>Ga0123355_10020329_pt1 | contig 10598 bp, 7 predicted proteins | sample TergutEmb28metaG_3_FD_89872 | JGI IMG/M metagenome (GOLD analysis project Ga0123355, IMG submission 89872) | Embiratermes neotenicus P1 segment gut microbial communities from Petit-Saut dam, French Guiana - Emb289 P1 | ecosystem: Host-associated > Arthropoda: Insects > Digestive system > Gut ... | reverse complement strand
TTTTTTTTAAACTAAAACTAGGATTGAATAGTCTTAAATGGGTATTGAGAAACTTATTAAAATAACTATTAACATCCTTTTCACTAAAGACATTTTCCCAGTTTTCATAGCTTAATTGTATTTGAAAATCAACTATAGTAAGTCTATTAATATTTCTAATGAGATGAGTTTCACTTGGTTGGTTTGGTATAATCACATCATTTCCTGTTCTCTGTCGTGTCTCCTTTGGGTTAATCCTTGGACATGTATCTCTTGCTGCTCAACTAAGTTCAGAGATGCTTCCTTGATGGCTCTTTTGCGTTCTTCACATTCTTCTTAAATGCTAATTTATTTTCTTTCATGTACTTCCTTATTATCAACTTTGTTATCCTTTGAAGTGTAATTTACATAAATAACATATCATTGTCATGGTAATGCTTTCACAGATGTCCTGGCATGATGGTGGCAATGTTAAATACTTTATGGGTATGAATTTGTGATAAGCTTTTTTTTTTTTACAGTTATCATACATATACATATGTCTTCATGTGTTGCAGGTGGGAAAAAAGCAGTTGAGGTCCATGCTGCTGTGTGGGTTCCAGATTCAGAGGCAGCTGTTTGCATGCATTGCAAGAAGACACAGTTTACTGTCCTGAATAGAAGGGTAAGTTCTCAGTAACTAATTAACTGATTGCATGGAGTAGAGTCCATCTTGATAAACTAATAATTGCTCATTTAGTCACATTTTGTGGAATGTTGAAATTCATTACTGTGCTTGGAATAGCCTGCTGCCAATGGTATATGTCTAGAGCCACTTGAATCCAGTCCACAGCTTGTCATCCTTTTACTTTAAGATCGGCTATGTACAAGAACTGTTGTGTTTGATGGTCAGATTGCATCCAGAAGTCACAAACTGGAACACACATCTGTGCATTTCTATCCATTTTTATAACCAGAAAGAAGTGTGAATGGGTAGGGAGATTTTTCAGAAGTTTGTACAGGAAGAAATTTGAAAGTACATTATATACACAATACCACTGAGTCTGGATGATACTGAAAATGCTTAGCAACAAGAAGGTAAAGGAAAGAGACCACATGGAAGTCATAAAAATGGATGGGAGGATATATAGTGTGGTTTAAAATTTCATCCTAAGCAGATTTCTGGAAGTCAATGTGGAGTGAATCAGTTGCACTGTCACTGAAATGAAGTGTCTGTCCCTGCATGTCAGTTTCATGAATGCTGTATCATTGGTTGAGTCTTGCTAGCCATTCAGTGGAGACATCGAACTCACATTCCAGTCCAAAAGCCTTGTGAAACGATGTGGCCTACTGTGCACACACACAAGCAGAGACGGATGGTCCTTCTGCTTCTGTTTGAACCTCTGAAGCAGGGCAGCATCCGGCTTTTCATGTCCGGATATTTCCCTAATCTTATGCTTGGAAGGTTGAGCACCACATTAAGAATTCTTACAAATTTCACTAATGTCACTTTGTTGTTCTTCGTGTCATGTGTTTTGCATTCCTGTTCCATATGTTTAGCTGATTTTGTTGCAAGTCCCCCATTCTGAAATGTTCCAGTTCACTTGGTTTTTGTGTTACTGTTAGTACAGTTTTCTTCTGTTTTTTAGCCATTTTCTTTGCATCCACAAGTGTTACAAACTGTCGATGGACTTCATAGTTTAATGTAGTTCATTGGCTCTAAATAGTTGGCAGGCTGTGTCAAAATAACACTTTAACACATGCAAGTATTGTAGACTGCTGTTGCCATCCATTAGTATATTTCAGAACTGAATAATAGCCTTAGACTAGAGGCTGTATAGATGTGTCAGGTACGCGTGTTGTCTTACTGTTTACATCCATTTTGAGTGATTGTATGTATAATAATAGATGAAGGTAAGTCATTAAATAACAGGAATTTTGTAATAACTTTTTTACAAGAGTACTTATAGAAATTGTTTGTGTCTTATTTTTTGACATAGTCCTCCTACTAAGCAACACACTTGGTCCACCTGTCCACAAGCTTCCGGATGCCCTCTAGAAGAAAGCTTTTTGGCATGGCCTTTAACCAGCTTTGCACTGCCTCCATTACCTCATTGTCATCTACAAACATCTGGCCCCGCAAATGTTCTTTCATAGGTACAAACAAGTGAAAGTCCAATGGCGTCAAGCCCGGACTGTATGGTGGATGTTTCAACACCTCAAATTAAAGAGCACGTAGTGTATCCACTATTTGCACAGCTGTATGGGGTGGGTGTTGTTGTGAAGCAACAATACTCCTTTTGAGAGAAGTCCCTGGCATTTCGATCATATCGTGGGCTTCAACTCGTTCACTAGCATGTCACTGCATCAAGCACTAGTCACAGTTTGACCCATTTGGTGGAAGTGCACCAATATAGGGCCATTGGCATCCCAAAAGATGGTCAGCATGACTTTCCTAGTGGAAGCCTGTGTCTTGAATTATTTGTTGGCCAGAGACAACAGGTGCTTCCACTGCATCGATTGTCTCTTACTCTCTGGTTCATAATGGTACACCCAGGATGCGTCTCCTGTTACATTTTGATGGAGAAAAGCATCTCCTTAATGAGCATGATGTTCCAAATGCTGCTGACAAATCAACTGCCATGCACGCTTTTGATCATTGGACAACTGCCTTGGGACCCATCTGGTACACACTTTCCTATACCCAAGGTCACCATGGACAGTATTGTACACACAGCCGTGACTCGTGTTGAATTCTACAGCAATTTTGTCAATAGTGACTCGCCTGTAGTCACAGATTTGCTACTTGATCTGCTGTTTCACTGTCTCAGTTGCCATGCTAACTGGTCTCCCACTCCGGTGTTCGTCACTGACGTTTTGTCTTCTGTTTTGAAATCTTTCCAAATCTTTCATACACTCTCCCCTGACTCAAACAACTGGCTTGTACTGAACCGTTATTCTTCTGTAGATTTCAGAAGGTTTCACACCCTTTGGCCACAAAAAATGAATAACGTATCGTTGCTCTTCCATGGTGCAAGTTGATGGTGGAGCGGCCATGTTGTACGAGCTATTGCGCAGGCTCATACTGCTCAATCATCATGGCCCCTATATGACATATTGCTAAGGAGCCATTTTATGTCCCAAAATAAGGTTTTTCGTTGTGCATACTTTTCCATGCACTTTAGAATAAAATTCCTGTCATTGAATGACTTTCCCTCGTACATTCAGTCTGGTCTGGTCCTGGAGAGGTGGAGGATGCATTATATATGGCATCACACCATGTCACTGATGCATTGACTGTTACAGTCACTTAACTGGCACACAGTAGACAATGTAAAGCAAATGACTGTGAAGTACAAATATCTTAAGAAGATCATGCACTATAGCAGCATTGTCAACGATGCCATGATTGTTGGAACCACCTTCCCCCCCTACCACCAATACCGACTGCAAAGTGCTGAAGGAGGAGGTGCTGTTTGACCATATCTTCCTGTATGTTAGCCAGTGCCCTCCCTGCCCCACTGCCCTGATAGCAACAAAGTATGAACAAGGACAGAATCATACTTCATGTGTGTCAGTGTCTATGTAAATGAAACATATGCTGAAGTAATCCACAAGCTTGATAACCTTCACACAGATAATTGGGAGTCTGCTGTAGCATGTTTTGTTATTAAAGTCATGTGTGTTTAAGGAATATTTCTTCAAATATAATTTTTCCTTTTCTGTAGCATCATTGTCGTAAGTGTGGTGTTGTGGTGTGTGGCCCCTGCTCAAATAAGAGGTTCCTGCTACCTAGCCAATCTTCCAAGCCACTGAGAGTGTGTCTCAATTGCTATGATACACTTTCTCGTGCTAGAGTTCAGCAGAACAATTTGGGAAATCCAATTGATATCTCTTTAAACAAAGGTAAGAATTTCTTATACAGTATGTAATATAACAGTATAAAAAACTTATAATATGGAGAGAGTAAAATTGCTCCTGTACCATAGCACCTTGCCATGCAGGTGTGTAGGGATAGTAGAAATAAATATTACATGAAGGTGAGTGATCAGCTTCACACAGTGGCTGCTTTGCTTAGGATGTGAAGAAAGGCATTCTGCTGATTTCATGTTATGTTAATTAGTTTACTGGTTGACTGAGTTGTCATAAACTGAAATGAGTTCAAAGAGTTACATGGTATGTGAATATGAGGTATGTCAACTTGTGTTGGCTGATTCATATTTATTATCAACAGTGTGTGATTTCAAGCTTCCACTGTGGCATAAATGAGATAGTTATTCATCTGGGATGTTGTTGGGTTGTTAGTTACTGATCTTGAAGGTGGGATTAATAGGCTGTCCCAAACATTGGAAATGAACTACCAATCTGTGCTCTGTAACATCTCAGAAGAGCAAAGATCTTATTATCAGCAAAGTTGAAAGTAGTGTATTTTGTGATGTAGTACACCCAGCCCTTGTTTTTCACATTTTTGCCCTAATGCCCCTTGCAAATATACACCACTTCTTAATTTTTGCTCCCTCATTTTCAGCTTAACGCCCTTTGGCTGACTAAGTTCTATTACACCAATCCCCTATTTGTGATGGGCTTATCAGTCTTGATTTATCCCCACTTTTTCAGGAATGCAACTAGGGCATAAAGTAAGGACTGCATGTACACCGACTTGTTGATTTGTTCTTTACTTTCAAAATCTCATACTGTTTCATGGTACACGTGTAACTGTAATCTCATATCTATGTCCACAAGAAAAATACTGTCTTGTACTGATTTTCATGAAATTTACAAATGCCCAACATCATCATTATGTGCATGTCTCTTACATTAACCTTTTGGTGCCGGAATTATTTTTTTAATTTTAGCACATTCTGTATATAAAATGTGAATAATACAGGAACCAAATATGTTAGATTTATGAAACAAACTGCATTTTGAAGAGGAAAAACCGAAGAGTATATACCATGTTTAAAATATTTAATACCTGTATTTGTTGAATAAATATATAAAATGCAACATTTAGAGGTTAGCGGTGCGGTACGACCACTATAGTCGTCATTAGGCGTCAAAAGGTTAACTTGTCTTCAAAGTGCCTTCATATAATGAACCATCCATTGTTTCAACATAGTTTCTTTTATTTGCAAGGCTGATCTCTGAAACAATCAGAAGAGTGTGTCTGTAGAAAAGCTTTGTATTTCAGTAGTGGGAAGCTGCATGTGAATTTAATGCCTTTGCACTATAAAGTAAGAGTTAAGGTCAGTAAAGAGCTTTACTTCTGTAGATCATCTGAAAGCAAACAAATCTTATGTCACTCATAGAATACCTTCTCTCTTTCTGATAGTAGCTGCATTACCTTTTCATATAAGCGCTTTGAAAAATATGGCAGCCATAATACCTTCTGCCAAGTGGTATTTATTGCTTTCCTTATTACTACCTCTAAATATGTTCATTTGTGTGTTTAAAAATTGTCATTTGCTTGGCAGAAGTGAAGGAGCGAGGTGGTTCTGGAGATTCGTCTGGAGAAGAGGACTCTGATGATGAAGATGAGGGAAACAGATCACACCAAGACTCATCTGCTCATGATGAGGTAAGCTGTTTACTGTACTTAAATCACATCTGATAGGACAAAACAGTCACATTCAGACTTGAAGAAATTAATTTGGTTTTTATAATTAACTGTAGTTGAAATTCTGTTTGGTTCTTATAATTTTTACATGTTTTGAATTTCTTTTGACATATTGGAAGTCTAGTGTCATATTTATTCCTGTAATGTAAGTTAATTTTAAGGAGCAGTTGTTTATTCACTGTCATTTCAGTTGTGTTAATACAGAAGTATTCTTTGGTTTTTGTGAGAGTATTTTTACAGAGTATTTGCTATAATGAGTACTTTCTTGTGCTTTATTGATTCACTTGAACATGTACTGGGCAACAGTGAAGTGAAGCATAATGCATCACAGGACATAACTGTGAAAACGTTCATGTCTTTCTTCTTGTGGAAGCATGTGTTTTAGTATGGTTGTACCATTTACTGACCTATAGAGTCTTCTTTGGCTAAACCCTCCTTCAGCCTGTAATTTCTTCCACTCACAAAGCAACGGAACTTAATGTTGTATGTACCATCTCATTTTTCACAGGATAATAATAGTGAATATGCTGTTGTAGCATTTATAACGCTAGGAACTCTTAGCAGAATATCACTGTTAGATGTTTGTTGTAGTTTCTGACATGTTTGAATTGTTTGATAGTTTGCAACAGCGGATAGTTTTTTCCGTTCTGTTTTCACAGATTCTGATTATTTGATAGCATGCAGTAGATAGACTTCATTTGAATGTTCTAATCTCCAAGTATATGCAGACACCTGCAGACTTTATCACATCACTGCTTTTGTTGTACATTCTGTGTTTTAGCAGTAAGAGGAGATTTTTTTTTACAAGAAAATTCACTTCATTAGAGAAGAAATGGAAAGTGAAAATCTTACGTTTACAGTTCAATGCTAGCTGCTATGGCCACCACACTTTTTAGCAACCCTTTCACTGCCACGTTTTTTATGCTGTTGCCTCCCTTTATTCTTTACCCATGCTATTAGCATTGTTATTACTATAAAGAGCCATAAACATTTGACTGCTGACTAAAAATTTGTTTTATCATCAGTAGAAGTCATGATTAGTTTTGTCAGAAAATCAAGAACACTTCCACCATTGGTTTCTTTTTGATGCTGGACAAGGTATGGACGCATTTATTTGATGTTAATTGAAAACCGCAAAATGCCATTCTGTTTTATGGTATAGTAAGTGTCTCAATCCTTATGGAGTGTTGCGTAGGAAAATATTTTGAGTTTTTTAGTGATGTTATAAGCATACTTTCAGACCACTTCTTATAAAATTACCACAAGACTTCTATCTTGTATGGCAACTGGAAATGTTAAAATCATCTTATGCATTTAACCACATCAGTTATGTCCAATATTTGAGGGACAGGGACTGTCCTGGAAACATTGAATGCCAGCCCTGAAAATGGAAAGTAATAATGCTGAAACATATCCCATGACACACATTTTAGTTTATCATATTCTTGGTAGAGGACATCCCATTGTGATTAAAGTACATTAATAAAATGATATTATATATGTACTCCATCTGACACAACCAGACAATATTTTATTGTTATTCTACTATTGGCTACTAGTTCCAGCCTCAGGGGCCATCATCAGGCCAGTATTTACAAAAAAAATTTAAAATTGCTGGTGCATTTAGTACAAATGTAAATTTTTGTGGGATCCCATTTACAATCGTTAAAAGTCTTTATAATTATTGCCAGCTTTTAAATGTACTGTCTGTGGTAAGTTGTGCTGAAATTTTATGATGTGACTACTATGAATGTATTTCCAAAATCCTGGAAATACATTCATAGTAGTCATGTCATAAAATTTCAGCACAACTTACCATAGACAGTACATTTAAAAGCTGGCAATAATTATAAAGACTTTTAACGACTGTAAATGGGATCCCATAAAAATTGATGTTTGTACTAAATACACCAAAATACTGAGGAAGCTATTTGGTCCTGTCAGTATTGACAATATATGGAGAATACGAAACAACATGGAGTGTGATATATTAATAGAAGGTGCAGATATAGTGTGAAGCATCAAGGCACAAAGAATCAAATGGTTGGGGCATATTCAAAGAATGGACCAAGCAAGACCAGTTAGGAAACAACTAGATTGGAAACCTATAGGAATTAGACCGGTAGGAAGACAAGACAACGATGGCAAAAGGATGTTACAGAAGATCTAAAAAAGCTGAAAGTTAAAAACTGGAAGGAAGTAGCTAAGGACAGAAGAACTTGGAGAGACTTGGCTGAGAAGGCGAAAACCCACAAAGGGTTATAGTGCCAAATGATGATGACAACTAAATGCACCAGCACTTTTGTAAATATTGGCCTGATGATGGCCCCTGAGGCCAAAACTAGTAGCCAATAGTAGAATAACAATAAAATATTATATAGTTGTGTCAGAAGGAGTACATATTTAATTTAATTTTATGAATTACACTGAACAACAAATTTCAAAACTTTTTTTATATCTGTGATGAATATGTTATTAATTTATTTGTTTGCATCTCTGAAGTTAGAAAAGTGACATAAAAAAGATTACTTGGCTCTAGTTTTAAAAATATGCTACACTGTGTTATTTTACAAAATGGGTTGAAATATTATATGGAACGGTGGTTTAAATAAAAAACTAAATACAATTCATTGGAAAAGAATGTGTTTAGTAGACTTATTCTGTTTAGAGATAATATTTACAATGTAAATTGAACATCTGCACAGTCTATTTCATGTAAGTTCATTATTTAACATGAACTTTTTTTGGGGGGGGGGCCTGCCGCTTATATTCCATGGTAGTGGCATCCCTTGCCAAAGTCCAGCAGTAGTCGGCGAGCATAACACAATTCCATTTCCCTTGATATCTCTTCTCCATTGAAGAAATGTGTTGATCGAAACCTTCTCCGTGTTCATCACTCACTATGCCACAGTTCTCTGGGGAAAAATCCAAATGCGAGTGAAGGAAGTGTATTTTTAGTGACATGTTGCAGCCTAATTTCTGATAGCTCTGCAAAAGGTTGTTTACAAGCTCCTCATAGTTTTGAGCCCTTCTGTTTCCCAAAAATCCTTTTACTACAAATTTAAAACTGTCCCAAGCAGCCTTTTCATCGCCTTGAAGGAGAGTGTCAAAGTATTCGTCCTTGATAAGGTCTCGTATTTGTGGACCAGTGAAAATACCTTCTTTCAATTTTGCCTCACTTAGTGTGGGGAACTTTTCTCGTAAGTAAGTAAAGGCAGCTTCTTCTTGGTTCATGGCCTTTACTTTTCATCAGACCAAGCTTTAAATGCATGGATGGCAACAAAATTTGACTCGGTTCTACTAGTGGTTGATTTTCCACATTGATGATTCCTGGTTCCAGAGATTTTCTGGCAGGCCAGTCCTTTCGTGAGTAATGAAGAGACCGAACTCTGCTGTCCCATTCACAAATGAAGCAGCAATATTTTTTGAATCCTTGTTGTAGTCCAAGTATTTATTGCAATTACTTTTAGGTCACCACAGATTTGCCTTTGATTTATCGTAATTAATGGCATCCATCAGAATGTTTATGTTCTCATACGACTCCTTATTATGCGTTGAATGACCAACAGGAATAGAACGTAGGGTGTTGCCATTGTGAAGGAGAACTGCTTTGAGACTCAACTTAGACGAGTCTGTAAAGAGTCACCAGTCCAGAGGATTATGATTAATATTGAGTGTTTGCATCAGGCCATCAATATCATTGCAAGCAAAACAGCCCCTTTCCATTTTAAAAAAAATGTACTAGATCTTCGTGCCTTTTACGATACACAGAAATCATTACTCATCACCTGGGAGCGCTATGCTGACACATGTATCCCTTCCGAAGTAACTGTTTTACGCATTAAGCCACACTTCATGTATCATGAAAACTAGAGCCAAGAATTGAATCTAAGAAAATATTTGGCTTCAGCACATTGAATTGAAGAGGAATCAACTATTTTGGTTACAGATACATTTTGTGTGTTGACCAGTGTTATCATATTCTGTTTGAGGACAACTATGGACTGTGCAAGGGTGTATTTTTCCACATTTGTTTTATTCTCTTCAGTTGCATATTAGCAGTGCTAAGTTACATGTAACTAGTAATTTAGTACATAACCTGATCTTTATTGCAGGAAATTTTTTCCGGTTATCATTGTTTTTCTTTGAGCAAGTGTGTACACAGTAGTCCAATGTGCAGGTTTAATCGTGGTGCTGCTGTTTCTGATGCTTTGCCTTGCGGAAGCATTGGTGTCAGTAAATGAAGGAATTAAATATACTGCAGCGCAGGTGCACAAAATTGATGAGGAACCTGAGCTTTGGCTAATAAAACATTGGCATAATTCAGAACAATAACTCTCAACAAAAATTATCAAAATCATGTAAAGAACTACTTGGAATTTTTACACCCACATGAATGAGAAAGGAGTGATGCTCATTTTGAACTAAGCATTACACTGTACCATCATATAGAATTCAGTCATATGGTATAGATAGTGCTTACCTGAACAAATGTCTAGTAGTAGACAGCGACTTTTGGTCTGTGTATACAAATTTATGTTTTTATCTCCTGAAAAACTTGAAGCAAAGATTTGTAGGGATAATTTGTACTGTTGTAGCCCTTAGACATAGAAGTTCAGGTTGTTAATGTAGTACTAACAAAAGAACTGAGAACACTGCCACAATATAATTGTGTTGCTGCGATTTTTTTTAATGTTATAGCACCCCTATTTTACCGTATTATTTTAATTACTAGTAAAATCAGATTAACTGATTTGGAGTGTAAAACATCATTGTTCTTACCATTTACTAGACAAAATTAGTGTGATAAAATCAAAGAGGGTGGAATATGTGACAAAGATAGTAAAGATGAGAAAGCTGTTGTTAGAAAAACTGAAAGGAGAAGACCTCTTGAGGAACCTAGATATACGAGGTCTGTTAGAAAAGTATCCGACCGTATTTTTTTATGCGAACACCTGATGGATTATAATCTAGCGCGCTTGCATGAGCCGACCTTGAACCTTAGTGCGCATGCGTGAATTTT
>Ga0123355_10020328_pt1 | contig 10598 bp, 10 predicted proteins | sample TergutEmb28metaG_3_FD_89872 | JGI IMG/M metagenome (GOLD analysis project Ga0123355, IMG submission 89872) | Embiratermes neotenicus P1 segment gut microbial communities from Petit-Saut dam, French Guiana - Emb289 P1 | ecosystem: Host-associated > Arthropoda: Insects > Digestive system > Gut ... | reverse complement strand
ATTGTTTCCTACCATTGCTTTCTTTCCGGTAATCTGACAAATTTTTGACATCTCAGTATCTTTTTATTGTATTAAAATATTTTTCCCAAAAATGGTTTGCAAAGGTATTGTTTTTTTTTAATCCGTACAAACTTTTTCAGCAAAATATTTTTTTAGAGTGCAGTTTGCAGAGTGCAAAGTGCAGTTGGCTTACGCGTAACCTTATTAAACTCATCAACCAATCAACCAATCAACCTACAAACCAACAACTGCACTCTGCACTTTACACTCTGCACTCTGAAAAATTTCCATTTGTTCGTACCAATTTTCGCCGAATTTGCGAATTAACGGCTCTTTCAAAAATTTGTAAATCGGCATTTTTTGCTCGCGTCCCAATTTTCGGGCGCATTCGCACACTTGCCATTTATGATAATTAACTGCTGTGAATTCGTTGTATTTCTGTACGCGAACAGGATATAAATGACAGGAAATCGGTTTGCGAAAATCGGTTTTCCCCTCGCGAAAGGCTTTTTCAATCGCGCATTTGCAAACGCCATCTTTATCGGTATAAGTGAAAACGCATTCGCGACCGTTTACAATGGAAGTCACAGGTTCGTTTTCTTGGTCGATGTAAAAAATGCCTTGCTCATCAATCACTTTTTTTGACTCGTCCGACAAATCATTCCAAATTACTGGAAGTATTTCCTCTATTTTTTCGATTTCGATTTTTTCCAACGGTGCGCCGGAATCACCTTCGATACAACAATTTCCTTTGCACGAAGCCAAATCGCACACAAAATATTGGTCGAACAAATCAAAACTTATTATGGTGTCATTTATTTGGAGCATTATTTTTTCTTTTCGTGCGTTATTTCTTTCATTGTTGGAACGCTGATGCCAAATTTGACGGCAACTACGCGCGTGAGAATAATCGAACTCGCCGTTAATGTGTCTATGAGAATTTTGGAAAATTCGAATTTGGAACAAAGAAAAAACACAAGTCCGCCAAAAAGGCACGCCAGCGCATAAATATCTTTTCGGAAAATGAGCGGCACTTCGTTAATGAGCGTGTCGCGCGTGATGCCTCCAACCGTTCCTGTAATCATTCCCATTACGATAGCGACCCAAAAAGGAAAGCCGGCACTCAAACTGCGGTCGATTCCCACGACCACAAACAAGCCTAATCCAATTGCATCGAATATAAAAATCGTGTTATGCAAGTGCACAAGATATTTTCGGAATAGGATAACAAACACCAAAGCAACGCCTGTTGCAATGAGAAAAGCAGGTTGCTCCATCCAAAAAGGCGTAATGCCGAGCAGTAAATCGCGCATTGTTCCACCGCCGATTGCCGTAACAAGTCCGACTAAATACGCGCCAAACCAGTCGAATTTTTTCGCTGCCGCCAATCGAATACCGCTTATCGCGAATGCAAAAGTTCCGGCATAGTGCAAAAAATCTATAAAATACATAATTTAAGAGTTTCAAATTTTGCCTAACCAAATTAGTTAGGCATTTTTCCGATTAGTCGAATTTAAAAAGCGTATCAAACCTTGAAAAAGGCGATACGCTCGAATTCTTTTTTGCTTCAAGTTTATTCAAATTCGCCAAATCCGGGTATTGGCGCACTTTGCTGTTGATGTTGCAATGCATCTTGCTGAATTGCAGATTGAGGTCTGTTGTGCAACGAGTTGCGATAAGGACTCATACTTGCCGCAAAGATAGAAAGCACAATGATAAAAGCGGTAAATCCCCAAGTTGCTTTTTCGATAAAATCGGTTGTTTTGCGAACGCCCAATACTTGATTTGACGACGAAAAACCTGCTGCTAAACCACCTCCTTTTGAGTTTTGCACCAAAATTAACAACGTGAGCAACACGGCAGTAATTACAATTAAAATGGTAAAAAGAACGTACATAGTATTTTTATTTATTTTTTGTTTGCTATTATTTTTTCCAAAAATTGAATTTGGCTTGCAAAGTAAACACTTTTTTTTGGATTATTCAAATTTAATTCTCGTAAAATTTGAAGTGCGGTGTCGTATTTTTTTTCTTGTATAAGCGTTTTTAACTTTTCGACGTAGTTATTTTCGGTTACGCCGTGCGAAGTTGAAAGATTTTTGGTTTCGATTTTTTTCTCTTTTTTTGTGCTTGGTTCGGGAATTGCTTCCAAACGTGCTTTTTTCAAACGTTCGGCGAGCATTTTGAGCGATTGATTGATGTCTTTTCCTTCTTGCTCGACAGAATTTAACATTCCGAAATAATCGCCCGATTTTTTTTCGGAGCGAATGTGTTTTTTTGTGTTCGATTTTTTTTCGGGATAAATGAAATAATACAACCAACGACGGTTGTGCGCGTACAAAGCCGACTGATTGAGTGCGTTTTCGAAATGAATGCTGTCCGACTGTTGCAACGCTCGGAGATACAACATTCGCGCCGACGTGAAATACGGATATAAATCAAGCAACTCGCGCAAATGCGAAATTTCTGCTTGATTGACCGTTTGCGGATTTTTCAATAATGTTGTAAAATCGTGGTTTGTCATTTTAAAATAAATTCGTAATGTCGTTCTTTTGGTTGATTATCAACCGACTTGTATGTTATAATTCTGTTATCAACATATTTAAAAGTGAACTTTTCGTTTATTACCGTATTGTCAAAAGACGTATAGTGTGCGAATTTTTCTATGTTGCCCTTTTCATTATACTTGAAATTTCTTATGCTTTTCCAAGTAATGTCGCCATATTCATCGACAGAAAAAACTTCTACTTTGATGATTTTTCCTAACTCATTGTAATATTGATTGACAAATCTTTGGAAACGCCCGGGATGAAATATTCTAACGTGGTTTCTTACTACCAATCTGCCGTTTTTATATTTGTGTAAATCTTTGATTATCAAAACAGAATCAGAACGAAATTCCTCATCAACAAACGGAAAAATATACTTTCTCTCAGAGAGTAGCAATCCGCTTTCATCGTATTCAAAAAAAATTTTTTCGACAGCAAGGCTATCACGACCAAAATGAGTAGATTCGATTAGCAGATTTTGATTATTAAACCTTTCGGCTCTTATCAATCTGCTTTCTCCACGATGATTCTGTCGATAATAATAAATCTTATTATCTACCTGCACAGTATCAATAGGACAACAAAACGAACTTTCTCTAATAGCTTGTCGTTGTTCTTGGATACGACGTTGGGATAAAAAACACACGATTTCTACGGTATCGGTATTTTTCAAAACAATAACGGAATCTAATTCTGCAATCTCATTTCTGTCTTTAATTTGATGAAACAGAGATAAATGTTCGGGAGGAAGTGGTGGCGGAGGCGGTGGTGGTTCCGGATTCATTTGACTAAATACTCCTTCAATTTCCTCTACAACCTCATTTTCATCCGCAAAACTCACAAACGCAACTGCAAAAATTGCAAAAAAAAGCAGTAAATATTTTTTCTGATTTGCTATCGCTTTCATTTACACTCCATTTTCGCTTTCAAATTTTCAAGTTCAAGAGCCAGCGAACCATCGCCCATTAATTTCTCGAAAAATAGTATCATCAAATTCAGCGGATAATTCAATCGACCTGCATATCGCCATTTTATTCGGGTGGCATTGTCCGAAATTGCTTCGGTAATCCAATAGCATTGTGCGTGCGGATTTCCTGCATAGCGAAAATCCCATTCGGTATATTCAAGATATTCGCCGTCGATTATTTTCGTGATTTTTCGCTTGCCTTTGCCCACTTTTTTGTTGTCGCTTTCCCAATTGTATGTAAATCCGATTGTTCCGTCAGTTCCTGAAAAAGCGGTTTTCATATTTGGGTCGGTTGTTCCCCAAATGCTCCATTTTTCCTTGTTTTTCAGGAATTTAATGTAATCAAAAACTTCTTGTTTTGGTCGATTGATGATAATTTCACGTTCTATCGAATAATTTTTTGTCAAGAAAATTGCTGCGATAAACGGCGCGATTATTATAACTGCTAATATTAATAATATTGTATTCATTTTTTTGAGTTTGTTTTCGTAGGGGCGAAATGCTTTCGCCCTGATATTTTATTTGGGCGAATTCAATTCGCCCTTACTTTTTTCTCGCCGAAAAAAAACTACCAACGCGCAACGGTATCGTTAAAAATCTGGTCGGCAATTTCCTCTATCATCAAATCGAGTAAGGTGTCTTGCACATCGGCGAGCATTTGATTGGCGTCGAAAACTTGAAATGCCGAATATCGTTTTTCGAAATCCTCCTCAGGATTTACTCTATTTGTAAAACGCACATTTATCGTGAGCGTCAGTCTTGTTTGTGCCGCCAACGCATCGGTGCCGATAGACAAAGGCATCAGTTCGTAACCAACAATTTCGCCTTGCAAATCCAAATCGCCGTCGGTACGTATCACTTCCAATCTGGTTTGGCGCAAAAATTTATCGCGCAATCCTTCGGAAAACATATTGGAAAGCGGCGAATAAACAAATTCTGCCATATTCGGAAAATCGGCTATCGAGATAGTTCTTATTCGTGTATAATCGATGGAAGTTCCGGTGAAACTATACGAAATTGTACAAGTTGTAAAGGTTGTTACGCACAAAAAGGCGATTAAAATCAGTTTTTTATTCAAGCCCATATTCTTTAATTTTTCTGTATAATGTTCGTTCTGAAATTTGCAGTTCCTTTGCGGCTGCTTTTCTTTTTCCTCTGTGTTTTTCCAATGCTCGGAGTATCATTTGTTGTTCCATATCTTGCAGACTTACAGGTTTTTGTTGTTCCTCTACTTCTTGATATTCTACTTCATCTTGATACGATTCGACATTTTCCGAATAAGGATTTATTTCCAACGGCGACGATTTTTCACTTATCAGTTCCACCGATTTTCGAGGCGTGATTATCGTATCGTCGCTGTCGATAATCGTGGTCGGATAATGCAATTCATCCGTTTTTATGTCAATTTGTTTTCCGCTCATCAAATCGTGTACCAACGCTTTCAAGTCGTTCATATCTTTTTTCATATCGAATAAAACTTGATACAGAATTTCGCGCTCGGTGCTGAAATTTTGCCGGTCGTGCCTCGACGAGAGCAAAGCCGGCAAGCGTTCCGTATTTTCCTTTGGTAGATAAATACGAAGTGTTTGTTCGTCGATTTCGCGTTTTTGTTCAATAACCGAAATCTGTTCCGTAATATTTTTCAACTGACGAACATTTCCGTTCCAATAATAATTTGAAAGCGCATTTTTCGCACTGTCTGTCAGACGAATAGGCGGCATATTGTATTTTTCGGCAAAATCGGCGGCAAATTTCCGAAACAACAACACAATGTCATTTTTTCGCTCGCGCAATGGCGGAACAAAAATCGGAACAGTATTCAAACGATAATACAAATCCTCGCGAAAACGACCGTCTCCAATTGCCTGCATCATATTCAAATTAGTAGCAGCAACCACGCGGACGTTGGTTTTTTGCGTTTTCGATGAGCCGACTTTTATAAATTCGCCCGTTTCGAGAACACGCAACAAACGCACTTGTGTCGAGAGTGGAAGTTCGCCCACTTCGTCGAGAAAAATAGTTCCGCCGTTGGCAACTTCAAAATAGCCTTTTCGGTCGCCGGTTGCGCCGGTAAACGAACCTTTTTCGTGTCCGAAAAGTTCCGAATCAATCGTTCCTTCGGGAATTGCACCGCAATTTACGGCAATATATTGTCCGTGTTTGCGATGGCTGTAATGATGAATAATTTGCGGAAAACTTTCTTTCCCAACACCGCTTTCACCCGTAATGAGCACCGACAAGTCGGTCGGCGCAACCTGCACGGCAATGTCGATGGCTCTATTTAATGCTTCGGAATTTCCGATAATTCCGAAACGTTGTTTTACGGTTTGAATTTCAGTCATAAATAGTTGTCAGTTTTTAGTTGTCAGTTGTCAGTTGCATTATTCTGACAACTGACAACCGACAACTGGTAACTATTCTTCCTCCGGCAACATCACAATTTCAAGCATATTGCCTTGACGTACAATATCTCTTACAAGCCAACGAATTGTTCTCGGAGTTAAATTTTCTACAGCACTTTGATAGTCTTGTATCAAATTGATACCCGAACGATGATAATGGCTTAACGCATCGCGCCACCAAGCATTCTCGCGCAAATCTTGCTCGTAACGTTTGAGTAAATTTTCTTTTACGTTTTGTAAGTCTTCTTCGCGTGGTCCGAAGTTTGCAAGTTCTTCTATTTCGGCATGAATAATGCTCATTAAATGTTCTTGCATATTGGTGTTAGTATCAAATTGCATCAAGATAGAAGCATGATTTATGGGAGTTTTATTCAGCCAGCCGCGAACACCAACTCCATAGGTTCCGCCTTCTTCGCGACGAATGGTTTCAAAATAACGGTGGAAAAGAATCTGACCGATTGCATCCATTGCCACGCGATTTTGCAAATTGAAAGGGATTTCTGCCGAATAAAGAACGAAATTCGATGCTAATGGATTTTGCATTTCGCGCGTAAAATAATTGCGGATTATTCCTTCGGGGCGACGAACACCATCATCGGTATAATTTTCCAAAACTACTCGTCTTGCACTCAATCCGCCAAGATAAGTTGTGATAGCTCGACGCACAACAGGATTGTTTGGGTCAATATTTCCTGTGAAAACGAAGACAAAATCGGCAGGATGTGCAAAACGCTGTCTGAAAATTTCAATTGCTCGCTCTTGATTTACTCTATTCAATGTTTCCAAGTTTTGGATAACCAAACGTGGACTGCGATTGACCATCAGCGTATTGATAGAATCGGAAAAAGTTGTACGCGGGTCACGGTCGCGGTTTCCTAAAAATGTGCGATACATATTCATTAAGGCTTGGAATGAATTATCGTCTTGACGCGGAGCGGTAAAATACAAATAAACTAACTGCATCATCGTTTCAAAATCAGCAACTGACGAATTTCCTGTGAAACCTTCCTCCATATTATTGATGAAAGGAGTTACGTTGGCAATTTTTCCTGTTAATGCTCTTTGCAATTCGATGGCAGAAAAATTGCCCAGTCCGTTACTTGTAACAATATCTGTGGCAAATGTTGCCGATGGCAAATCCTCAAGATTAGTGATTTTTGCCAATCCGCCGCGACTGTGTGCCGACATCAAAATTTCGTCTTGACGGAAATCGGTCGTCTTGATGATTACTCGCACACCGTTACTCAACGTCCATTCGGTTGTTCCGAAGTTTTGATTTTGCGTTGTTTGTCTAATTCTTCCCGGTCGTGGACTTCTTTCAATTAGCGGTTGGTCTAAAACATCTTCTTCGCGCGGTGTAATTTCAGCCGTTCGCACATATTCAATTGCCACAAGTATTTGTTCCTCGGATGGAATGATAACTTTTGGACTTTCAGGAGCTTGAATGCTGACAATCATATTCGAACCATCGTCGTGAATGTGTCTTGCAACCATTTGATTAATCATTTCCACATTCAACTGAGGCAACATTTCTTTCAGTGCTTCGTATTGCCACTCAATGCCGGGAATTGGCTCAGCATTCAAAAAGTGTTGGAGATATTGCTGAACAAGTGCGGTGTTTCGTTGGTTGTTGCGCTCGTTGTACGCATTTTCAACCGTTCGCATCAAGTCAATTCTTGCGCGTTCAAATTCCGAAACAGTAAATCCATAGCGATTAATTTTTTCCGTTTCGAGCAAAAGAGCTTTCAATCCTTCAAATTCTCGACCTTCGTGAGGCGCAACAACCATATAAAATGCATCTTTCGACCTCACCAAATCGCCGTAATAAGCAAAACCTCCTACAAAAGATGCATCGGCTTGCATCGTAATTTCTTGAAAACGATTTTGTATCATTGTCGAAATCAACGAATTAATCGTATTCAGTAAAAATCCGTTTACCGACAAACGAAAATCTGCAGAAAGCCTGTCGTGCTTGTAAATCAGCTCGATACGTGTAAAACGAGCTTCGGGGTCGGTTACAATGGCAATAATCGGCTCTTCGCTGTCGTAAATTGGGAAAACCGGGCGATGCCCGTAATGTTCGTGTCGCGGAATATAAGAAAAAAGTGTTTTGATTTGCTGTTCAATCGCGTCCACATCAATATCGCCGACAACAATTACTGCTTGCAAATCGGGGCGATGCCACTTTTCATAAAAATCGCGAAGTGTTTGATGTTCAAAATTAACAATCACAGCAGAATCGCCAATCACATTGCGAATCGCATATTGCGAACCGGGAAATCTCAATCTGTTTGATTCAGTCCACATACGCCACTCCGCACCCATTCCGGTACGCCACTCTTCGAGAATTACTCCGCGCTCAATTTCTATTGCATCGGCTTCCAAAGAAATCGCACTCGACCAATCGTGCAAAATAAGCAACAAAGTATCAATCACTTCCGAATTTGTAGTTGGCACATTTCTAATCTGATAAACAGTTTCGTCGAGCGAAACGTAAGCGTTCAGTTCGCCAAATCGTACGCCGATTGTTTGCAGGTATTCATCAATTCTGTTTCCCGGAAAGTTCGTTGTTCCGTTAAACGCCATATGCTCCAAAAAATGAGCTAAACCGTTTTGGTCGTCATTTTCCAATATCGCTCCAACATTGAGAACGAGGAAAAAATCGGCTCTTTCTTGTGGGTTTGTGTTGTGACGAATGTAGTACGTCAGTCCATTTTCGAGTCTTCCAATGCGCACATTCGGGTCAATTGGAAGCGGTTGCAACTGCTGTGCAAATAGGTTTATCGATAAAAATACCGATAAACCGAAACTTAATAGATTTTTCATATTTTTGTAACTTTAACTATTTGTTGATTTTTCAAGTTTTACAATGGGTCATCCCACCCAATTCCTTTATATTTACTAATGTCTTCATCATCGTCTTCTTCATCGTCAAAAGGAATATTTTCTTCATCTACAAAATACTCGTCATCATCTGTCGGCTCTTTTTTCGGCTCAATTTCCATCGAACGATGCGTAATTTCTATCTCTTTGTTTATTTCCTTGCTCAATTCCTCCCAAATCGCGTCTTTCAACTCCATAATTCCCAATCCCGAAATTGACGAGATAAACACGGATTTTACGCTCACAGGAAGTTCATTTTTTATTGCAGACATCAGTTCATCATCAAGCATATCGCATTTTGTGATTGCGAGAATGCGCTGCTTGTCCATCAGTTGCGGATTGTATTTTCGCAACTCATTGAGCAAAATATTGTATTCCTCGCAAATATCATCGCTATCTGCCGGCACCATAAAAAGCAAAATCGCATTTCGTTCGATATGCCTTAAAAATCGCAATCCTAAACCTCTTCCTTCGGCTGCGCCTTCGATAATTCCCGGAATATCAGCCATTACAAACGATTTATTGTCGCGATACGACACAATTCCCAAATTCGGCACAAGCGTAGTGAACGGATAATCGGCAATTTCGGGTTTCGCCGCCGAAACAACCGAAAGCAAGGTTGATTTTCCTGCATTTGGAAATCCAACCAAACCGACATCTGCCAAAATTTTGAGTTGCAAAACGATTGTTTTTTCGATGCGTGGCTCGCCCGGTTGTGCAAATCGCGGTGTTTGGTTTGTCGATGTGCGAAAATGCCAATTTCCGCGACCACCACGACCGCCTTTCAGCAAAACCACTTCTTGTTTGTCTTCGGTAATGTCGCACAAAAAATCGCCTGTTTCTGCATCAAAAGCTACTGTTCCGCAAGGAACTTCAATTATTTCGTCTTTTCCGCTTTTGCCGAAACTTCGGCTTGCTCCGCCCGATTCACCATCGCTTGCGTAAATGTGGCGAGCGTATTTCAAGTGAATGAGTGTCCAATAATTTTTGTTTCCGCGCAAAATAACGCTTCCACCGCGACCGCCATCGCCACCATCGGGACCACCTTTCGTAATGTATTTTTCGCGATGCAAATGCACCGAGCCGGCTCCGCCTTTTCCGGAGCGACAGTATATTTTTACGTAATCAACAAAGTTTGAACTCATAATTTTAGAGTGTAGTTTGTAGAGTATAGAGTGTAGAAAAAATTCACGCTCTGCGCTCTAAAATATCGCAAACACGGTCGAAAATTTCATCAATATTTCCCGAACCATCCACAACTGCGTGTTTATTCTGTTTTTTGTAGTGGTCGTTTACCGGTTTTGTTTTTTCGTGGTAAACCACCAAGCGTTTTTTGATTGTTTCCAAGTTATCGTCGCTCCTACCGGAAGTTTCTCCGCGCTTCACTAAGCGGTCAATCAACTCTTCTTCTTCCACCACTAAATCAAGCAAAACAGTGATGTTTTTATTGTGTTTTTTAAAAACTATTTCCAATGCTTCCGCTTGTGCCACTGTGCGAGGAAATCCATCCAAAATAATCCCTGTGTATGTTCTTGCACTTGTTCTTTCTGCGATGGCTTTGTCTATCATATCAATCATCAAATCGTCGGGAACCAATTGTCCTTTCGAAATATATTCGTTTGCCACGCGACCCAAGTCTGTTTCCAAAGCAATTTCTTTACGAAGCAAATCGCCTGTGGATAAATGTAAAAGTCCGTATTTTTCTTGAATTAATGTGCTTTGTGTGCCTTTTCCGCTTCCGGGCGCACCAAAGACTATAATGTTTAACATAATTATTTGTTTATTTATTTGTCTTTCT
>Ga0123355_10020327_pt1 | contig 10598 bp, 7 predicted proteins | sample TergutEmb28metaG_3_FD_89872 | JGI IMG/M metagenome (GOLD analysis project Ga0123355, IMG submission 89872) | Embiratermes neotenicus P1 segment gut microbial communities from Petit-Saut dam, French Guiana - Emb289 P1 | ecosystem: Host-associated > Arthropoda: Insects > Digestive system > Gut ... | reverse complement strand
AAACAAAAAAAAAAAAACAAAAAAGAAGAAGAAAAAAAAAAAAAAAAAAAAACTCACACAAAAAAATTGAATATAAAAACCCACCCAAAAAAATTAAAAAAAAAAAAAGGGGAAAGGGGGGGAAAAAAAAAAAAAAAAAAAAAAGATGGGACGCCGGGTTTGGGGCCAACAGACCCACACCGCAAAAATAGGTCTACATAACGAAATGTCACCAACGGCACTGGACTTAATACATGCACACTTAAACAGGAGGATAGTGCAAAAATTATCCCTAAATAAGGAGATGAGGGTGTCTACTGCATGCAGGTGATGGGTTCTTGCGAACATGGTAATGACCATCCGTGTTCGAGTGCAAATACATGGATTACGTGACAGTTTAATAACTTCTGAAGAAGACAGGAGCTCCATGCAGTTTAACAAGTAAAACATGGCGACGGAGTAAAATGTAAAATTAATCTATTCAATTAATTTACAGAAAGAAAATCAAACACGGAGGATTAAAACTAACGAGGAATTAAATAAACTGATAAAACATAAAAATATAGTTAATTATATTAAAGCTCAAACACTAAGCCGGTTTGGTCACGTACAGAGAATGACACATACCGGGACAGCCAAGAAGATATTTAAATGGAATCCTCTAACTAAAAGATTACAAGGAAGACCCAAGTACCGATGGGAGGATAACGTCAAACAGGACATTTGCCAAATGAAGGTTACAAATTGGATAACCTGCGTCCAGGATCGAGGGAAATGGAAAGACGTCGTTGAGAAGGCCATAACTTTCAACCATGAAAGGAAGTTCAGTGCCTGAAGAAGAAGAATTAATTTACAACAGGCCTACTAGTTAGAGTCACCAGACATCCACCAGTATCTGACGGCACCCCAAGTTCCTCACAGAACCGCTAATCAGTTAACGCGATATTAGGAAAAGATTATACAAAAATGCAGTACACAACACAGGTTAGGGTGTCGCAAGTTTTGGCGAATTTTTACAGAATGAATTAGAAATGTAATGCCTATCTCCATTAAAAAACATCTCAGAAGTTTTCATAGTTGCTCCGGTTTTCTACCTCGGCTTTGTCGGGTAAATGTTAAGAGATTTTTTTTTTTATTTCAATGTCTCCAGGGGCAAGACCCGCGAACTACGGGTTGAGCGGGACTGCTGTAACAGACTAACACAACCTCCGCTCCAAGGGTCCTTCCGCAAGCCTGTAAGCAACATTCCGGAAAAAGGAAGGCCCTTGGCCGAACTTACCTCTAGCGAGACGGCGAAGGCGGAGGAACGAAACAAAAAGGAAGACAAAGAAGATAACAAAGGAAATAAAACGGAAGGAGAGATATATTGGAAAACAGAAAAAGAGAAGAAACGTACAAGTAAACACAACAAACATCAAAAGTGATTAATATACTTGGTAAACACCAGCATAACATTGTTGTGTCTTTAAGTTACCCTTAAAGGCACAGTGGTTACCACAGAAATAATAACGAAATTCAACTTAATAATCATGATGATGATGATGATGATGGTAATAATAATAATAATTATTATTATTATATGCACATTAATTTCTACCTAAGTTCACAGTTTTACGGAACTTCCTGATGAAAGAAGATAAGCGTCAATAAACGTGGCATAACCAGTACTTCAAAGGTTATTCAATTTTAAATTGTTCGGGTACAAACACATATACAGAACATTCGCACTTATCAATTCTTTTCTTCTCTTTAAATGGTACTTCAAGCTCAGTCTCCAATTTAGAGGTAATTTCAAGAATCGCTGTATGAACCACAAAGGTAATTTGAACGATGACATTGCCGAAACCGCGATAAGAAGTGACTAAGGCACAAAATGGAAGAATGAAGAGGAGAACGAAAAAAAGAGGAACACCGCACACTGCACAGGCCCAAACGATTCCCGTAATCAAACAAAACAAAAGTACTGAACAAGCAAATGGCTACATACTGCTACTGCACCAAGTGCTTCAAAAAACCTTACGGAGTAAGATCTTGGCTACAAATAGCCTCAGCAGCGGCCCAAACGTAAAACTGCAATAACCGGTTCAACGCTATACATACGGGGGAGAGTCAAATGAAAACATTAAAAGTGCGATAAAGATTCGAACCACAGCTCGACTGTCTTGTAAGTTGACAACAATGATACTCATGGTTTGAAGAGTGGCCGATAGATGGCAGTACGACACAGGATTGCAACACGACGGCGCAGTAGTAGTGTAAAGTTGGCGGCCCCGCTTGCAACATGCACCAAAGAAGAGCAGCTTTCTGTCATCCGTTTTTTAAGTATTGAAGGGATGAAACCCACTGAAATTCATTAACGAATGAAAGTTCAATATGGTGATGCATGTCTGTCACTACAGCAAGTGTACGAGTGGACTAGGAAGTTCATGAATGGCATTAGTTCTGTTAACAGACTCTTCTCCACCTGGTCAGGCACACCGAGTAGTGACACCAGAACCCACTGCAGCAGTTGAAGCCACCGTGAAGGAAAACCGTCGCGTAACAGTATGTTGAATGGAACGCAATTGAGACTATATAGAAAAAGAAGTCATTGTGTACCTTTCGTGTTCAATAAATTACGAGATAAAAAATATTTAAGGTTTTCATTTGACTCACCCTCGTAAAAAGAAACAGTCACTAAACAAGACTGAAAATTTTCTGCTCTGTGAAACAGCACACACAATTTACACAACCGTTCTTTGCTTGCTAGGCGACATACGGTGTCACGGTACTGACGCAGATGAACTTCATTTACGTCAATAAGTGAATTACGGCCTTCCCTGGGCAGACTTTCAGGAAACTCGCAATACTCCACAATAAATATAGCTCTGTTATACCGAATGCCACTCAAATAGGACTACGATCGTTTATAGGACGGTTAGACATTCGTTTAGCCGACCAGACCGGCCTGTACAATGGGTATCAAGTCTCTCTCGGGAGTAAAGCGGCCGAGGCGTAGATTTGACCACCCACCCCAACTAACACTGAGGTTAAAGGAAAGTAAAGCTATGCCTCTTTTAGGTGAGACATCCCCGTTGTGTTGTACAGAATTATAAATTATAAGTAAAACACAAACACAACCCAGTTAATGATTTTATAAAGGTGTATTCTTACATTATTTTATCGACATGTTTCGGCTCTAGTTATAGGCCATCTTCAGGTTGATTACTTTTTCTTTGTTTTTGGCGCGGCAGCCTCCTAGTGGGCCATGGCCTCCTCATTCACGAGGTTTCTAGATCACACACAACGACGCACCACAGTAGGTAGGACTCTTCTGGACGAGTGATCAGCCCGTCGCAGAGACCTCTACCTAACAACACACAACACTCACAATAGACAAACATCCATGCCCCCGGTAGGATTCGAACCCACAATCTCAGCACGCGAGCGGCCGCAGACCTACGCCTTAGACCGCGCGGGCACTGGGACCGGCTTACTTTTTCTTAGGAAGGTAAAACATATTTACCTTACTAAGAAAAAGTAATCAACCTGAAGACTGTTCATAACTAGAGCCGAAACATGTCGTCGATAAAACAATGTAAGAATACACCTTAATAAAATCATTAAATGAGTTGTGTTTGACTGTATTTTACTTATATATTATAAAGCTGCATCTCTACTTCCTCTCTGGGCCTTCATGGCCTGTTCGAGGGTGAAAGTTTTTTGTACTTTCAGAAATTCATTTACTCCCACACGTATGACTTTGATTGCTCCAATTTTCACAGAACTTAAATCGCCGAACACATTTTTGTACACATCTCTTGTACGAAGTTTCATTGCAATCGGACAGAAATTGTATAACATGAAAGCAAGTTTCATATACGCCTGTAAATAAAGTACGACTTTCACTTAATCGATTTTCACGAAACTCTCAACCGTTCAACGTCATGAAGTCTAGATCTACCACAACGAATTTCACCAAAATCGGCCATGAAATGCAGAAAGCGGTGGCAGAAATTAATTTACACCCCTACGTGAAGTGCAACTGCCAACAAGTGGATTTTCACGAAACTCACGCTTGCTGGACAACTTTTCTGTATTAAAAAACCTCTAAACCAAACTTCACGAAAATCCGACAAACTGTGTAACCGCTAATATTAGGTCCCAAACGGAGAGACGAACGGACGTGGCCTCCACATAAAGTGCTTGTTTAAGCTCACAAAAAACGCCGACGTTTAGGAAAGAAGTTCACAATACGACGACAGCATGGATGCCATGCGTCGTTAATAAGAGGCTTATAGTTACTGGAACTGGCTCCCACAGTACACTAACCAACTTTTACTGCCATTTCCTGAAACCTGAAGTACAATTTACTACAACATATCCAACACCCCATATCCTGGGAGTGAATGTTGTCTGTATTGAACACAACTAGCCACAACACAACACTGGTCATCACATTCAGAACATATGATACTCCACTGGCTGTTACACTGTCTGTGTGTCTGGACAAAGACAACGGAACAACTCAGCGACATCATGTCGCAGTTGTACATCTCGTGAGACCGACTGCAGTGTCGGAACAGCTCAGTCGTTATAGCGATTTAGGCCATGGGTCGGACACCCAAGGAATCGGACTTAGATTCCTAACATGGGCAAAGAGATATTTCTCTTCTTCACAGCGTCAAGACCGACTGGTTAAAGAAGACAACCAGCCTCCTGTTACATGGGTACCAGGAATGAAGCGGACGGGGCGTGAAACAGAACACAGCTATACGTTTACTCCCGCACATGCGCACAGGAACAACGTTAAGTTCCCCTACCAGATCATTATTACGGAAATGGCGTGAAGGATTTTTTTTTAAAAGTACTGTTTAAATTTCACGCGCTCTGTTCGCACTGACATCTCGGGGGACAAAATGTAAGCAGCCTCGAGCCGTTACGATGTGGAAGATTTTCATCGCTTCTTTATTGCGAAGAAAAATGTCATTCTAGACTTTTGATGTTTTGCTGACCGTGCATCTCAGTATAATCTTGGTAAATGACCAACTTCATGCACAAATTCTTGTTTTATAATAAGTTTATTATAAAACTAGAGTTGGTGCAATAAGTTGGTCAGTTACTAAGATTAGGTCATTCTAGACACTTCTCTTTTACTTTATACGTTAGCAAGTTGCACGTTAAGTGTCACTCCAAGTCATTTCTTAAAACAAGCAATAAGTGTTGAAACCACAAAAATTTAAGCGCGTCTGTATATCTGTAATCCTGTATCGTGTTGAGTACTCGAGGGAATAAATAATGTGTTGTGGTAGTCTTACACAGGACAATGGCGCCATGTCGGGGTGCGGAACTGCCCCGTGCATTTTCCAACAGCAGAGTTTCTTCTTTCAAATAGTACGGTATCGAAAACGAACTACAGAAAATGCAAAATCGACGGGGCGTGGGTTGGTTGCAGCAGTAAGGCGCGACCAAGGAAGGACGAGAAGTAACGCACGTAGCGCGCCGCATGGCTATTGAACACCGAGATGAACACTTAGATGTCAAAGTAATGGAATCCCTATAGGGCATGGACAGGTCCTGACGGTTCCAGGAGGCTGAGGCACACAGATTTCAAGACAATCGGCACATGAAGGTGGTAAGGTTGTCAGCCCTACGCACTGGCTCCGTTTACCCGCTAAGAAATACTCCTGGTACTGATTTCTGTTAGCGGCTGTGTCGACACCAGCGCCAAAGGGCGGACGGAAAAAATTCAATGCCGCCATCGGGAATCGAGTCCGCGACCTTCCGGCTTGTGGTGCAGCGCATCAAAGCGAAAGTAGCGCCTCAAATGTCGTGTGAATACTCTGTACAGATACATATAATATCTATTTAACAAGTAAAGAAACCAGAAGAACTTAAAATTTGGTCCTTTCAGTGTTTCAACATTGGAAGCACACTACTTCCGTGGATTTACGTCTCCTGATTGTGAATACGGCAAACAATCCAAACAATAATACAGAGTTGGTTGATCCATTACAGTCACAGTGCAGAACATGAATGGATACAAAACAGAGATGAATAACATGGAAGTTTTTTATTTATGAGTTTAATTTGCAAGTGTTTCTGGGAACAGCTCTATCTGTATGCAAGTCGTTTCTGCAGTTTACCTCCCTTCGCTTAAACCCCAACGTATATGTTGGAATTCAAGTAAAAGTTTTCTGGTTTTGTCAGCCAGTCTCAAGCGCGCACCTTGGAACAGGGGTTGACCCTGAGACTATACGTAATTTATGACTGACTTTAGAAAATGTTATAAAAATCACGTCAAAAATATAACTAACCTAACACTTTTTTTTTATGTTTTGCTGACCGCGCATCGCAGTATATTTATCTTAGTAATTAACCAACTTGATGCACATTTTTTTTGTTTTACAGTTAGTTTATTTCATGCCTCTACATGTTTCGAGCACCATGTGCTCATCATCAGGAGGTCAAAATTGTATTATACAGCCTCTGGTATCATCACACATATAGGTGGCCGTCCCGTGCACAGGTGCACGGGACGGCCACCTATATGTGTGATGATACCAGAGGCTGTATAATACAATTTTGACCTCCTGATGATGAGCACATGGTGCTCGAAACATGTAGAGGCATGAAATAAACTTACTGTAAAACAAAAAAATTTGTGCATCAAGTTGGTTAATTACTAAGATAAATAATCTAACACTGTTTGTAACTGTATTCATATACACAAAAATAAACTCACTCGCCTATTTAAATCATAAGATCTAATCTTCTTACTTTTTGGAGTTATAGTAAGACTGCCTAAGTTTTTTAATTTTTCACATTCTAGTGTACTACTCATTAGACGATTTCAGTGGTTGATTTCGGCTGAAGTGCAAATCACGTAAAACGTTTTATATTATCTTGTCTGCATAATGTGTTTTTCAAGTTTCGATTGGGCGGGGTGGGCAGCCCGGCAGCCCACCCACTCTGGTTGAGCGCCTGGCCAGTCGGATGCTATCTTTAGCCAAAGACGTGCATGATTCCTAATTATCTACTGGACAGCATGGTAGTTGTTCCCAAGAGGATATGATACGCAAACTTTTCTTTCCCTTTGTACACACCCACATGGCGTTCTTGTTATTTAATTGTTTATACCTTCTGACAACACCGTGTACTTTTTCGCTCAAGCATTAAAGATGTGCTGCATACTGTGAGTACTTTTAGCTATCAGTTAACAGGCAGCATACGCACTGTCACCATTAATTTGGGTAAGGCGGCCCTGCTCCAGCCACATGGCAGTTACCCCGCACAGCGGTAATGGCGCCAAATGTACTTCTACACAATTCTTTCAGTCACAAGTTGTACATAAATGAATACAGGAAGCTTCTTCTGTTTTCTTTGTAATCAATTGCACTGTAATATTCACCGTTTAAGTTTTTAAACCCGTGTTCATAAAACACGCAAATCGAACTTTCCCTTAAGGGTATCTCATTCCAGCCACTTCCCCTGTAGCACTGTCACTTCAAAAACGGACATTTGCAACAAGAAAACTATGAATTACTTTGAATTTTACTTACCTGGCAACTGGAAAAATAGTGCCCGGTGTACACTCGTACTTTCCTACAGAAGACTGGATAAACTGATGTCTTGTACATTATTGCTGAGGTATTATGTAACTTTCTAAACATGCACTTTGCCTATTATACTTTCGTTAGCAAGACTTCACCGGGCACAACTATGAGACAACAATCGCTAGAACAACTGATGCCATGAATGCATACCAGATCCATGGCAGGGAATCCAAATGATGAAAAACTGCGGTATTACTTTCTCCTGCGTAGGAGAGCGAATGAGAGAGAGGGAGAGGTTTCCAATAACACGCCTCAGTACGCCCTAGGTTGAATGTCAAGTTCAAACCAGGTGCAAGTCACTTGAACATCGACTAATAAAATCAAAATACCAATGAATTATTCACCGCGCACAGGAACCCCAGTAGAAAAGCAACACCGACAATATAAGACAACACTTACCGTAGTAACAGGTTGTCAATATCATTCATAAACGATGAACGTAGTGAAAGAAGTGGGCGAGGAGAAGGAGCACAAGAGTGGGGAATGTTAATCACCAAGCATTCGAGGCACTGCACTTCCACAAACAAAAACACAAACACCAATCACAGAACAGCGTCATCGTATATAGCAGCTGGTGCTCAATCCTTGTACTGAGATAAGGCCCTTCTAAGACAAAGAATTACCGCAGTAGGCAATGTCAGGACAAGCAACAAACGACGCTGAACACAAAACCAAATCAGCTGAACAATATTACACAGGTATCACACTACACCACAACAACACAGCAACAAACAACACTCATTGCCAGCCATCCACCACTATACGACGCAGTATTCGTCGCTATATCAGCGCTAGCGACCGGCCAACCTGGTTGGAACGAGGAGAGGTGGAGAGGAAGGGGCTTCAACAGACAGCGAAGGGGTCGGAGGGGGGGGGGGGGGGCTTCGCGGGCGCAAGGCTGAACTGAATGCGCCTGCTCGTGCCGCTGCCTGCCTGGTCTTGGGTCGAGGCCACTCTAGACGGTACAAATATTGTTTCTTCGTTCTTTTCAGTTTTATTACGAAGCTTGAAAGATATCTCATTTATTAAACACAAATTCATATTAAATTCGATGCAGATTCAGTCACTCCACTTCCCCCATTATCTGCAACATCTGTCGAGGTGTTCAAGTGCTGACCCGGCCCAAACACAAACAGAACCGAAGCTCTGAGGAATGCAGTTAAACACGCACTGTGTCGACATCTGCAGCTTCATGAGAACCACGTTATCAGTACCAGTATGCAAAGATGCAGCAAACACATTCGCGGAAAAAAGAATTTACGACTAGTTCCTCGATTTTTCTGTCTTCCGCAAATCATCCTGGCACCGGTGGTGGCGGTAATCCTGATCTTAGAGTTTCAGTACAAGAATGTTACTGAACAAACACGATGTCCTCCTAAGGCGTTAAAGGTCATCATTCGTATAATTAGCCCGCTTTTGTACAAAATTATAAACTTATTACATCAATAAATTCAGATCTGCTAAGTACCTAACGCTATCCAAGCAAGAACACTTACAAGAGGCGTAACTGACATTTACGCATAGGCGCGCGCAATGTATGACGCAAAGCGATTCCATTCGAAGTTAGCGTACTTAGTAGTATGTGGGAATTGTGGTTTTCAAGGTTCATACAGTAGTTTATGTGTTAACACAACGTGCAATCTGGTCAATCGGCGACAAATGAACTTTGCTTGCAGAACTTTTCAAAGTCGGTGAGCCTCGAACATACGGTAGAACTCTCGGTCGAAATACAAAGAGGCAGTCACATTGCGTTTCGCCAGGTACATACATGTTACAATTATGATTAAAATGTACGAGTGACGCGCCAGTTCTTCTAAGGGCACTATACCAGAGACGGTACAACACTGCACTCAGTGGGTACGTATTTATACCTTTTTCTTTGTTTGGTCACATTCCGACGTCACGCCGAAATGGCAAGACGAACTGCACGCAAGAAGTCTCTTTACATTCGCAATTCCTGATTCGGCAGAGGTTGCCTGAGTATGAAGACACGCGCATACGCGTAGCAACACCCAAAACACATGCCACGGTCAAGCTCTGTTTCAGACTACAGTTCTGCAGTTAGCGGTACGGGCCAGCTTCATCCACTACCCAGTGTTCTTCTTGGGATGACAGCTCAGTTGATCAACAACTTCGCCGACTCTTACGGAACCCGAAGGTATACTCCGTGATACTCGAAGTCCTCATAGATTACTGTCTTCTGGAATGTGATGGCCTGTATTCCGTACCAGACTACACGGCATCACACCCCAAAGAGAGCACTATTCATTACCGTGTTCACAGAAACCTATTACTGCGTCCCATCGTCTGCCAGATACGTAAATCCAGTCTACGCCCTCACACCCTGTAAGACAGTTACTGACATTCTTTTGAATTTCTGTATGAACTTCTCATCCCTGAAACGCGTACTGAAATTTCTGGAATATAAACTGAAAACGCGTCGAAAATGACAGACAACTGTGCATACTGCTTTACTTCCTGACGAGACACAGTTACATGCAGTTAGAACTAAACTCGCATTAAAATACGGTGGAATAATAAGTGTTCAGTTTGTACGCACAGCAGTTCACAGACAGATGACATTCTGTGAAGTTACACAAGGATGTGTGTAGGAGCATATCATAGGAATCAGCACACCACAAAACCCGACAGTCCGAGAACAGTGTGACGAGGAATACATTTGGAACTATGACGCAGGAAGTAAGAGGAAACTGGAGAAAACTGCAAAATCAGAAGCGTCATGATTTCTACATACTCCTCAAGGAATATTATTATGGTGATCAAATCGAGGATGAGATAGGCGGTGTATGTGGCACGTATGGGGAAGAAGATAAAAGCATACAAGGTTTCGATGGGGAAACATGAAGGGAAGAATAGCTTCGAAGGCCTATGTGTAGACGGTACGATAATATTAAAATGGGTCTTAAAGAATTAGGACGGGGGGGGGGGGGGGGGCGTGGTTTTTACTCCTTTTGCGGGCGTTGGTTTTGTGGGTTTTTAATATCCAGAAGGTGTGTCTATTTT
>Ga0123355_10020326_pt1 | contig 10598 bp, 4 predicted proteins | sample TergutEmb28metaG_3_FD_89872 | JGI IMG/M metagenome (GOLD analysis project Ga0123355, IMG submission 89872) | Embiratermes neotenicus P1 segment gut microbial communities from Petit-Saut dam, French Guiana - Emb289 P1 | ecosystem: Host-associated > Arthropoda: Insects > Digestive system > Gut ... | reverse complement strand
TATAACATTGCTGTGTGTACAGTGAAAAACTCCTGATGATGGACAGAGGAACTGTCCGAAACATGTAGAGTTTTATTCCAAAAATAAATTTGAGAAATTAGTGCATCTAGTTGGTTTTATTATGAGAATTTTTCACGATGCACGGCCATCTGAACGTAAAATTACTCTGTACTTGTCACTGCAAATATGATTACATTTTTCGAGGCACACTCGCCACATTCACTTGCCACCAAGCCGCTTGTCTCCCCGGAGCTGTCCACGTGTCAGCTACTAAAGAAGCAATCATTCCTCTGACTTCAGTTCGGAATTGTATAATGTGAACCTAAGAGAGGTGTCACAAAAAGTCTTAATAATTACAATTAAGTTGAGAGTTTGCAGTGATTAAATTATTACCATGAGCACGACGTCAGAGAAAAAACGTTTGGCTGTGATAAGGAAAGAGTAGCCCTATATAATTTGTTATTATCAGAATGAACTTCTGACGGAAGCTAATTCAATAACGCTTGCAACACAAATTCGTATTTGTGTAACGTAATGAGTCTAGGAATTGTTTATCTCATTGATACGTTTCCCTTCCTCGCTGTTTTCAACTATTACCACTCAGTGTTACATCAGATTAGCCAACATAAGTTTGTGACAGACGCCAAGAACCACTGCAAAAAAAATCCATCGTATTTTGCGTAGTTTGCTCTATACTAAGAAAATGTACAAACTGATGATGGCCGATATAGTGGCCGAAAAATGTAGTAGTTAAGATAAGCTATGTAGAAACATCTTTTAGCTATATAAATATTAAAAGTTGTGTTTGACTGTATTTAACTGATACTTGTGACACTGCACAGTACAGTCAGCATAACAATGTTACAGACACACATAGTGACTGCCTATAGTAGTCATGGACTTCAGGTATGACGAAAAACAAAAGAAAAATAGCATTGTCGCGGACTTAGGTTCGGGACCATAGGCCTCGCTGTGGGGGGGGGGGTGAGGAGCGAGTGATATGGTCGCCCCTGGAGCCACAGCCCAAGGTACGGTAAAATGGAGGGTCAAAATTAATTATTTAAATTTAAAAATAATCGATATTTCGCGTCCAAAAAATACCAATTGTTTAGCCAAATGAACTAAAAATGAACAAATTGTTGTGAACATTTTTTTTTAAAGTTCGTGATTTCTGTTATGGGCGGCCATTGTTAATTATTCGCCCGCCGAACGCTGCGCGCTGTTGTTATACAGTGGCTAGTTACACAGTTTAATGCGGCAGTCCTACTTTACAGCTTAACAATTTTAAGCCAGACAAAATTCATCGTATTTTACGGATTAGGAAGGTTCTTTACTTGCGTCTAATACAAGCCGCCATTTGTCCGTATTCCGAGCAAGATCAATCCAGATTACGCTCTCCCATTCTACTTCATCTCAATGTAATACTACCATCTACACTTACGTATTCCAGGATGTCTTTCCCTCAGTGTCCCCACCAAAAGATTATAAGTACCTCTCCTGTCCCCCGTACATACTACGTGCCCCGCCCATCACAATATTCTTTATTTTATCATCCGAATGATATTTATTAAGGGGGAAATTCACAAAAATGTTCACAGTACAAAATTATTTAGTCTGAAGTTACTTATCCTCTCTTGGGCCCAAATAACTTCCTCTGCACCCTATTCTGGAACACCCTGAAATATTTTCAAACAAGTGAGTAGTCTATGTACAACGGTACGTTTTGAGAAATGAAGAAGAAACTACGAAAAGTCATAGAAATTAGCTCCTGGCCTTTGAATTTACTGCCACTTTCAATGTGGATGCAGGTTTCAGAAGAATGCTAACCAAATAATATTTTCTGATTTATAATGAAGAGCTTCAATTCTACGTTTAGTGTCATAGGACATATTTCAGTGACGCACAGCGCACTTGAAAACAGACATACATAGCGCTAATGATTCGTGCACTCCACGTGCAATCCACGTGCACTTCACTTCACCTATCTCATTCAAGTGTGTTTTTCTAAAACAAATTATGGTAATACAAAATCGATGATAATTTAGGGAAACGCCCCAACAACCTTTATGTACTTTATATTTCCCAAAAGTGCGGACAACCCTTATTTCTTCTAGTTTGCATTCTACTTTGCACGCCACGTGTGATGCTGCAGCACAATGTGTCGACTCGTATATTGAGAATATATCAAGATCCGCTGTTACAGAAGTGCACTCAGTTGCTAATGAAACTGTTTAAGACAACTGATATCGGAGAACTTGTCAAGTATTTCATATGAAAAGGGGTAAACCTGGCAGTACCTATTCTCAGTAACATTTCGCGTCTCCTTAAATGTCAGCGTAGAAAGTATTATCAAGTTACGGAGAGGTTCGGGCACATGTGAATGCGGCAATGAACGTTTGGTTTCCATAAAATGCGGGGGAATATCTTGACTGGCTGCGGACCGGTTACTTTCTTAAGAATGACTCTGATCAGTGTAACAAGTTAGTAGGAAATACGAGGGTCAGAGCAGGGGTGCACAAAACTCGGGCGACTAAATTTTGTAAGATGGCGTCTTACATTTGTGTATCCTAGGTAAGGAACATTGATGTCACCTATCCGAAGACTAGAATTTTGAGGTGGGTCGTAGAATTTTTTAAAAAAATATGGGCACCCCTGAATTAAGGAATATAAGCTCAATGTAACTCATAAATTTTACCTTACACCCTATGACTTATAACCCTATTATGTAACAAGAAAGTGACCTTAAAGTAACTGTAGACACCATTTTAAATTCCTGAACCAGTCTGCACAAAATGGAAGTCAATATAAATTACTTCCAGTATATGGCTGTATTGAGACAATGTCTTGCGTGACTGAATCATTAGTCAAGATAATATCAGTCAAATAAAGTAACTTGTTCCACCCCTAAGCAGATAATACACAGCTACGCGTGTAACACGCGCTGTAATATGCTTACATTTTTCTGGGGCAACAATAGCGTCCACATTTTATTTCGTAAGATGAAGTAACTTTTAATAATGCGTCACAGTTACTGGAATACAGTAACGTATAGAAGTATGTGTGCATACTATAAACCTCATAAGTTTTGTAAGGTATCCTCTGACACGACCGTAAGATTCTTGAATTTAATAACCGTCCAACAAGATGCGACAGTATTCAGTTTATTACATTTCTGTAGGCAGCTCTACGTGTTTCGGCTGTTGACACCCATCATCAGCAGCTGGCACAGCTGTAATTACAGCTTCTGGTGTTGATTAACTGCAATGAGTAAAATACGCTGCTATTAATACTGATATATAATTTAAAATTATAGATTGATTATATTGAATGTTACTAGCTTTGACGGATATGATATATAAAATAATGGTGGATGGTTAAAAGCAGTATTTTTAAACTATATACAGCAAAATATAAAATATATAACAAAAAATATATATATATAATTTAGGTTATTTTGAAGTTCTATCGGAAAATGCAATAAACAAAGTCAGTTAATACTATTGTGTGTATACCTGATTTAGTTATTATAAAATACGTGTACTTCGGGAATAACACCATTGAGATCAAAAGAATAGTGTTTACATATCCTGATCTACTAACATCCGCTCTCGTCGTTCAGTTGGAACTGATTCATGTGTATCGTACAGTAGGTATTCATTTGTTATGGAAGAGTTGTGACATAAGACCGGTGTCGATGGCTAGCTGGAATAGGGGATTTTGTTTGCGTCTGTTTTGTTCGGTGATCGGAGTACCATTATACTGATATGTCTGTGTGAGGAGTTGTCCGTAGGGTATCGACAGTGAGGTCTTGTGTATTGGTTTAAGTAAAGTCATGGTGTTTGTAATGGTCCCATATTCATGTTGGTTCCTTAGAATGTGTTGGGCATATGCTGATTGGGGGTCGTTATTTCTGATGTAGCGGATGTGTTCGCGGTACCTCTGTTTCAGGTACGACTAGTCTGCCCTATATATGACATGTTGCATGTCTTGCAGTTAAGTTTATATACCCCACTTCTGTTGTAGTCTGGTATTTTTTCTGGGTTCTTGGGTGTACGCTCTGGTTCGTACATATATAGGTTGAACAAATCTGTTCCGAATATATAGCTGGTCAAACAAATTAATTTATTAAAGAATCCTCTTTGGAATATCCCTTGAATTATAATCTTATCACCTTTGTATGTGATAACGTTGTTCTTAGTGTACTTGTTTCTTATAAACAATTATTATTTGCCTCATGCAGAACACCCAGTTGTTTATAGTACCATCAACCACACCGTTAATCTGATAGTTTAATGAAAAGGTAAAACTTGTTTAACACGCACAATTCTGTAGCAAGGAATGCTCCTTCAGAGTTCACAAGACACATCCCTATGGTGAATCAAGCTAAATTATCTGTTGTTATATCACACCCCTATGATGAAACAACTAGAACCCTTTGTTCTACTGCAGTCTCAATGACACGTCTGGACGTGGAGAGCTCCCTGTGAGCACTGACGCCACGCCAACTGCAGAATGTACTGGAACGCGTGACATAACTGGAGCTATCCAGTTATCACCCTCCTAATATTTACACCAGTCTGAGGCACGGGTAGCAAGCGTTACGCAATGTGTTGCAATCAGAACACTCTTAATGTAACAATTAAAAACACTGCACAATGACAATTATTACACAAAATTCTGTCCCTAGCGTGAACATTGGGTTTGATGCTTTGCTGTATTGTGTTTGTGCTTTTGAAAACGACGTTTATGTTTGTATGTTTAAAGAGATTGGCAAGCTTTCTGACTTTTGGGTTGTGGGATGCAAATGTTGCACATTTTTTGTTTTCATCTTTTGTTGTTATTGTGTGAGCCTTGTGCTGTATTTGTGTTTTTAGTCTTGCTGTGTGTGTATTCGGGAAGTTATTGTTCTGCGCTATGGTTTATATTATTTCCCATTCTGTTTGTCTTCTTTCTTCTGTTAGTGGGGGTGACATCATTCTGTTGATATGAGAGCGGTAGGCCGCAGTTTTGTGTTCGGTCGGGTGGTTGGATAAGAAGTTGATGGTGCTGTCTGTCGTTGTACGTTTCCGATATATGTCTATTTCTAAGTAGAATTGATTTCGGATTATTAAGAGGTCTAGGAAGTTTATACTGTTATTGTTTTGTATATAGGATTGAAATGGAGGTTTGGGTGGATTCGATTTACATAGTTGTGTGTTGTCTCAGGAGTTATGTGTTTTGAGTTGTATATTGGTAGTATGTCATCCATGTTTCTGGTGTAGAATGCTATGTTCTTCTTATCAAACAACTGTTTCATAAGTGAGCTTTCCATATGTTTTAAGAATATCTCTGCAATAGTGCTAGAGATGGGTGACCCCATTGAGATTCCTGTTTCTGGTTGGTATATAAGGTTACTGAAGGAGAAGTAATTTTGTTGTAGAATGACACCCAAAAGTGTTATTATCTGCTTAGATGATAACGCTTTTGGATGTCATTCTACATAAGTTACAAATTACTACACAAAATCACGGGCCAGAACATAGTAAAAAATAAACCGATTACTTAACCGGCTGGACAATACGGGCTAAGAGACTTTTCTCTTCATCGGAACGTCAATACCGGCCCTGGGCCCCACCCATCCCATTATCCTATGGCACATGCGCAGTGCATTTTGGATACGTAAGGCTACAGACACACTCCCAGAATATGTAACACTCATTGCTTTTCCACTGCAACAATGGTTGCACGAACGCGCCTCACTGTTACGTCACAGTACATTGCCAGCCTTCTCTGCTTTATATCATTTTACTCTGTGATATGAGGTTTAAATAGAACGTAGTAAAGATGTACAGTAAGTTACAACCACCTCGGTATGACCGCGGGACATACATTGCGATTACGTGCTGTGTCTGTCGCACACGTGTGTATTCTTTCGTTGAATTTGCGGTACGGAATGAATATTCGATCTGGCGTGCAGAACTTGGCTAGCAATTCGAGCTCTGCCAGTCTTATGCCTAACGGCACCAATTAGCAAGACGTTGCCTGTGTGTATTCTCAGTTTAACGATTTCATCTTTTAGTGTACTTCTGATTCTAAAGTAAGCTAACGCTGACCGTACAGATAAGTTTTTAATCCGAAATAACTTATGTCTTTTAGAAGCTCAATAAATTTGTATCGCGCGTTAATGTATTCTGACACAAAGTGTCTGGCCTGGAATATATTACAGGGTGTACCCAAAATTTTGTATCAGGCCACTTGATTTCATGATAGACGTTTCAGACTTATCACGTTGATGGAAATAATTCTCAATTGTTTGTAGGCCTACGTTATACAGACTGCCCCTTTCATCGTGTCTCTGAGAACGGCAGTTACCACAGAATGCCCCGATAGATTCAGGATTCCTGTGCGATAAAGCTGCCGCGCTCTGGGACCAGATAAAACGGACAAGCTGTATATTATACATTTTATGTTCTAAAATTCTTCATAAAATCCAAAAATCTAACACTTCTTCAAGGCTTCAACTAACGGCTGACATTGAGTTATTTTTCTGGGGGCATCAAGTGTCCACAGGCTGCCCTTCGTTGGTACAAGGGCTTTACAAATTTGCGACCTAAGGGTTTTTCACGTTAGCTAACTTTGATTCGAAACAGTTCATGTGTTCTGATGTGATCGAAAAAAAAACGGAACTTTCAAAAACCTAGTAAACTTGTCAGCTATTAACAAAAACGTTGCATAAGTTACAAACCGAACACCTTTGCGGTATTCCCTACCAGCAAGCCCGCAGCGAACCCCCAGACATGGCACGCAAAATCCATCGGAGGACGAATGAGCGCCTTGAAGAGCAGTACGCAATTTCAGATGGATAGGCTGCTTTGTCAGTTAAGGAACGTGGCTACGTTGCGGGACCATTCTCTGATCAACCTTGTTTTCAATACTGTCAATAGATATGTCAATAGTTTAGTTGCGTATTGTGAGTGACCACAAGACATCAAAGCTGTTCATCAACCAGCTGTTCCTGCTCCACAAGAGATGGACTGTCCTCAGCGTTCAGAAGCACCTCGCGGCGTTTAGTGACAGTCGTCCGGTCTCTTAGTCACGCTCAAGTTTACGGAAGCGCGTCTCCAGCTAGCTGACCAGTAACGACGTCCTGCTGCACGCGACTGTGACACCATGCCGTTTGCATAATGTGGGTGCAGTGTGACCACCTCGTTTACATAGAAGCTGAGGAGAACGGTGGACGCCCTGAGCCACCCCCAGCCCTCAAGCGACGACAGGTCGATATGGCAGGGCTTCAAATGCGTGATTTCTGGCTTCCAGGTCTTCGCGCTTCTGAGACGTTACTCAGCGTAGGTTGGTAAATAAGTACCGACGTTTTGGGGTATAATATCTTTCACATCTTCAAGGTTCAAGCAGTCCAGTCATTGGTAGTTAGTTACCGATGTGTTAGTCCCGAAATGTCCGTAAATAACTATGAATCTAAGCTCCGTAACTTCCCAGAAGAGTGGAAATCTCAGATTTTGAGATCATTCGAAAGGACCTGCGTGAAAGTATCATTATATGGTTTTCACCAAATAATCTGGGAAATTTAGGATCGTTATATCTCGAAAGGGGGCACGCGGTGGCGCAGTTGGTTGATGCACTGCTCTACAAGCCGTAAGGACGCGGGTTCGATTCCCGATGGTGTCATTGGAATTTTTCATTGACATAAATCTTCCGGTCGCACTATGGACCTGGGGTTGGTTCAGTATCTAACAGAAATGAGTACCAGGAATAATTCCTGAGGGGTAAAGGCGGCCGGTGTATGTAGGGCTGACAACCTTACCACCTTCAAGTGCCGATTGTCTTGAAATCTGGGAGCCTAAACCTCCTGGAACACTCAGAGCTTATCCAGGCCTGTATTGGAATTGTTTTTATATCTCGAAGAAGGATCTCAAACCACATGGTGTCAGAGGGTAGAGTCACATTTCAATATCGCGCCTGCTAAACACTTCTTGTCAAAGTTTCTGTTGACACTTTCAGCGAGTCTGAGCCAAATGCAGTGTCGTGGAGTGTCTGAGACGGAATACAAACTTTGGTCCGCGGCGTCCCGAGCTTAATTACTTGACGCTCCAGCGTCTTGTTCTGGCGGGACAGATCGCCAACTGTCAAGCACCACCGCAGAGGGTACAAAGGAGTGCACTGAGATTCTCTCTGATGTTCCACAGAGCACGCATTGATAGTGAGATTTCACTATGCAGCTGTAATGAGAAACCGCTTGTAAACTAGGTCCAACAGTGGAATATCAAACATTTAAGAGTTCTCCTTCCTCGAGACTATAAATTTTGCCCACGCCAGCGTCTGTCACTTGTAACCATTTAATCGTGTGTGTTCTGCTCGCAGCTATGCAAATTATGTAACGTATTTTACACAAGCCTTACCATTATCGTCTCTTTGCTAGTGCATACCGCAGGACCGTATTCCGAACTACAAGTTTTAGTTTATACCCGCCTACCGAATCACATAAGATCCACTTTAATATTATCACCATATATACCTGTACGTCTGTAGCGACCCGCTACGGGCTGGACGGTCCGGGGATCGAATCCCGGTGGAGGGCAAAATTTTCCGCACCCGTCCAGACCGGCCCTTGAGTCTACCCAGTCTCATATAAAATGGGAACCGGGGTCTTTCCCGGGGTAAAGCGGCAAGGGCGTGGCGTTGACCACCCACCCCATCTAGCGCCAAGGTTAAAGAAAGAGTAGAGCTGTATCTCTACTCCCCATATGGGCCTTCGTGGACTGTTATAGGGTGAAATTTACCTTTACCGTTTACACCTGTACGTTCTTTGCCTCAGGTAGGTGTCTTGCTTTTAAAGATTTCGGTGCAAGGTATGTTTGTTCATGTTTCAAATCTTCTATAGTATCAGCAGACTTCTCCATTTCCCCCTCCTGATTTAATAATAATAATAATAATAATAATAATAATAATAATAATAATTACTGCAGTTGGGTTGTCACCCGGTGGCAGTGGTTATTTTACATGTAAACAAAACATGAAATTGGTTACTACTAAATTTAAGTCGGGAGGGCTATATTTGAAGCATGTAGTGGCAACTTGGAATCTTGGGAACCATCTCAGCATTTGCTGATAGATACAAGGAAACCAAGAAAAACCTGTGTCGAGATGGCCGGTCGCAGGATCTTCCGAATACTGACTGCTAGCCAGCAGTCCGGCATCTAATCACGTTAATAGATGAAGGTCTTTCTGGTGGGGAAATTTGACGGAAAGAGACCATTTGGAAAACCTAGGCATAGAGAGAAGGATAATATTTAAGTGGAACTTCAAGATGTGGGATGGGAAGACATGAACTGGATTGATGTGGCTCGGGTTAGGACAGATTGTGAGCGCTTGTGAATGCGGTAATGAACATTAACGTCCAATAAATGTGGGGAATATCGCGATTACCTAAGGGCCTGTTAGCTTCTCGGAAAGGATTCTGCTTCTTGGAGCCAGTTAATAGCTGAAAGTCTATAATAATTAAAAAATTGCCTTGTCTGTGAAATTTTTTAACCTGAATGGACTCAAAAGTGATACGTAAAACCACAATTCCCACCTCACAAAAACACAGTTCGTCTCATGTTTTGTATGATTCGTTTCGTGCAATGAGATGATACACTTTTTCTCTAAGAACCCACAACACACACGTACAGTATACATAGAAACGCAGTTTCTTTATTCCACATGTTTCGATGGCCACCCTCCATCACCAGACAGCATACACACCAATGTATTTAAAACACAATGAAATATGAAAAAAAATACAAGAGTGTGCTTTTTTCTGAGTAATTTCCCGGCGTCTGAATTTTATATGCCGACGTTTCGGAACACTCTGTCTGTTCTTTCTTCATAGCCAAACCTTTTACCATATAAACACCCCAACATTTCTCACACCTAGTCATTCTTCATACCTACCTGCCTATGAAGATGGAAGAGACAGAGTGTTCCGAAACGTCGGCATATAAAATTCAGACGCCGGGGAATTACCCAGAAGAAAGCATACAGCATTCAGAACAGGACGAAAGTTTGAAATCAAGAAAAATACAAAAGTTATGCGTGAAGAAAGAATACCAACAAGATGCAACAATACCAACAAGATGCAACAATATAGAAAATTTATTGTCAATTTCAGATGTTGATTATTGACTAAAGTCTCGACATGTTTCGGGCATCTTTATGCCCATCATCAGGAGAAAAGACCACGTGTTACTGTATATGGAGTATATACGTATGCTGGTAGTGTTGGATGTGGCAGGTTGCAGTACTGTGGTGCTACGTTGTAGGGTGTGAGCACTGTGAAGGTTGCTGCTTTGCAGCAACCTTCGCAGTGCTCACACCCTACAGCAACCTTCACAGTGCTCACACCCTACAACGTAGCACCACAGAACCGCAACCAGCCACATCCAACACTACCAACAAAAAACCCCATATGCAGTAACACGTGGTCTTTTCTCCTGATGATGGTCATAAAGATGCCCGAAACATGTCGAGACAGTAGTCAATAATCAACATCTGAAATTGACAATAAATCATCTATATTGTTGCATCTTGTTGGTATTCTTTCTTCACGCTTTGCTCACGAT
>Ga0123355_10020325_pt1 | contig 10599 bp, 8 predicted proteins | sample TergutEmb28metaG_3_FD_89872 | JGI IMG/M metagenome (GOLD analysis project Ga0123355, IMG submission 89872) | Embiratermes neotenicus P1 segment gut microbial communities from Petit-Saut dam, French Guiana - Emb289 P1 | ecosystem: Host-associated > Arthropoda: Insects > Digestive system > Gut ... | reverse complement strand
TCAGTTTGAAATGGAGTCGTGGACTGGTGCAGAGCGTGCTTTCGCCGTAAAATCATTTTACAAGAACAACGATAGCTACGTTGCCGCCCAACGTGAATTTCGCAAGAAATTCAGGATTCATCGAAACAGTAAAGTGCCGTCAGCTCATGCCACAAAGACGTGGGTAAACAACTTTGAAGAGACCGGCTCAACTGTTACGAAGAAAGGTGGTAGTGTTAAAACAGTTCGCACTCCACAGAACATTGGCGCTGTGAGAGCATCATTCGAACAAAGTCCTCGCCGGTCGGCTGTGAGTCATTCCAAGAAACCGGGACTGTCAGAAAGCAGTGTCAGGCGTATTTTACGCTTGGATTTGCACTGCGGATACAGGAGGAGATTTCAAGAATCCCGGTCGACGTGTTACGTAGGGTCATGAGTAGTGTTCACGATCGGCTTGCCGAGTGTGAGCAGCGTAATGGGGGGCATCTTGAGGATGTAACGAGTGGAATGATGTGTTTTATTTTTGTTCTGTGTTGTGTTTCAAGAGCACTGATTCACTTATTTATGCAAATGCTAAAGTATGTACTTCCTTATAAATGTAACTGTATCATGATGTCCAATACTTTTAATTTTTTTAACACTTAAAAATCGACCGATTCGCCGGCGGACCCTATCGTTAATGGAAATATATAATCGCCTTCCTAATAGGGCTAAAACGTAGTAATGTAAAACAGGATAAAGTTCATCCTTTAGCATGCCATGAAGGGACAAAGATGGAGTAGAGGTGTGGTTCTACTCTTTCTTTAACCTCGGCGCTAGATGATTGTGGGTAGTTAACGTCACGCCCTGGCATCTTTGCCCCCCGGTAATGATCCAGTACCCATTGTATGGGAGGCTAGCTGGGCCAAAGTGCCGGCCTGGACTGGTGCAGAAAGTATCGCCTCCACCGGGAAACGATTCCCCTGTTGTCCAACCAGTAAAAAATCGCTATACCGACTACGTTGTCCCGGTCCACAAGATTTAATTTTGTAGAAAGGAAAAACATGGTCAAAATTGTGACCCGTTTTAACTCCTTGTATGTGTGAGAGCGAGCGTTGAAAATCTCAGGGAAGGTTTGAAGGTCTTTGGACCGGTTGCAGCAGTGTATCTCCGCAGATCATGGCGGCGAGGGCCCAAAATTGTACGAAACCCTCAGGTGGATGGTGCCGGTGCTACATCGATTCGCTTCTATATTAGGCCGTTGTGTGTCACATATTTGCACGGCCTAGGCGGTATTTGTTACGAACCGCCGCCACGAATGCGAAGTCCTCATTTGTGTAACTTAGTAACTCTCGTACGCTGTGCTATCTTGGAACAAAATTTGATGCAAGGCTTGTGCCAAGTTTGGCCCTTTTCTGTCCTTTCCGTGATGGCAGATAATACTGTAAAGCTACAGGGTGTTCAGATTTTTATTATGTGACGCTGCGTAAGCGCTGAACCAGTATCCGTCTGCTCGCTTTTACAAGCATGCTTGCTGCGTCACGATGTTAGAAACGCTGTATAGGATGTAGTGGTGACGCTCTGAGCTTATTTTCGCACGCGACTTCCTGCATATTGAATATTATCGATACTTGTGACGCTTAACTGTTTAAAAGGCATTATTCAGGAAGTAAAATAAAGAACACCATATGTGTAGACCACGTCCGTTAATCTGGCCTCGGATCAGTTTCTCCGATTTTCATGAAAGGCTGTATAGATTTTAAAAAATGTCGAGTAAGCTTCATTTTCGTGAAAATCGGCTTCGTGTCATACTTTACGTAAGGGCGTAAACTGGGGGCGTCCAACATCTTTTGGGTAAGAGCCACAACAGTTGCTGTGGTGTACTTAACCTTTTAAATTATTTTGTAATTTTTATATATATAATATATATATGTGTGTGTGTGTATGTGTGTGTGAAAATTACAGACTGGCCGCGGGCCCCGTTACCCAACCTGGCGGGCCACATGCAACCCGCGGACCACGAGTTGGTTATCTTTAGCTTAAATTAATTACCCGTACATTCCATATTTCTGTCCGCACTTTACAAATTCATTCTCTGATTTTGTGGTAATTCGTTGTTATATATCTGCCCCAGTGAACACTTGCGAATTTCTCTTGACATTACCAGGAGTGGACCCGAAATCGTCCTGCCAGTAGCCTAGGAACCACCCTGACAACTTTATCTCGACGCCAGTAGTAGTGGTGCTGGTGGTTATTATAACAGTGGGTTGTTGGGGTTACGTTTTGATCGCATCTTCCAGCTTGACCACTCCGTATACACGTACAACGCTCCAGTTGTAGTATACTGTTGTACTGATAATCTGGGGGACTTGTATCGTTCTTGCAGAGAAAGGTTTCGTGTCTGATAGACAGCGTGCCGTCCGATTCGTGCGTGTGCGTGTGTATATAATAGACATTTCGTGTTGGGGGGTGCGGATGGTTTGGTATTGATTATTCTCGCGGGGCGAGTGTAAAGCATAGACCGCCCTGTGCAAGGGGAAGCAATTGTAATGAAGAACAACCCTGTGACAGGAGTTAATCCCTCCCGATGACGCCATGACGGATAATTCGGCCGTGAAATGTCTGTTGCTTTCAAGGAACAGCGAACATAGCATACGCTCAGGAACACTGGGATGATGGCCGTTCATTGGGGCTGTTTCATATTGAGGAACTTCTTGATGTGTACAGGTTTTCTGCTATTGTTAGGGTAGGGAAATGTTGGAGAATTCCTCGGACTGCTAATGTAACGTTTGTTGGAAAAGGTCACGTGGAAAATTGACGAGATATGGGGATAGCATTAGGACGTATTGAGGTTCCAGGCCTTTTGGATGTGACGCCGTGGAAATGAGTCAGGGTTTGTGGTTCTGGCAGTGAGGCATCTCCATATTCTGAATTGACAAAGTCCGTCCAAGAAGACAATGTACTTGACATTGGTTGGAATGAAGGCGAGGATGTGTCAAGGCTGTTGAAGGTCTGGATCACTCAGTTTGTGACGCAGCGTTATTAAACATTTCCGCTCTTTGGCGATTTGGTCAAAGTATCTTTTATCGCCGCACCGAGCACAGCAGCTTTACCGCACAGAAAGCCATCATCCGCCGGTACATCGCGTGACATTTGCGGCGTTCGGGAGAGCAATAAAACAGACGAACTGCGCCACTGGGTATAGCGTGGTCGGTGTATAGACTACGTTACTAGCTGGGCGATCCCGTTCGAATCCGGCAGGGGGCAAGAGCTTGTATTCCAAAACGTCAAGAATCCACAGTCTCCCAGTCACTGGGTACCGAGGGTTCGTCCCTCGGGAGAGAAGCGACCGGACAGCAAATCTGACCACACGTCTGCTTACCCCGCCGAGGATAAGAATAATTGGAGCTACATTTTCGCTTCTCTTACATGTCTTAATGGCATGGACGGGGACATCTGTACTGTAATGTTGACTCGAAGTAGGGTAGTTAACGCCAGAGATTTGAACAGCGTATGCCCACAAAATGCGACTCTCTTCATCACAGTTGGACTGGAAAGGGAGACTCAAGTGTCGAGCGAATGCTGAAGGGTATTCTTAACCGTCATTTCATTTGATATTCGTAAGTTACGTGCTGCGTCCCCTGTGCAGCTCATCCCATACATCGCTTAATCCGTTGTTACGGGCATTCAATTCGAATTGCTCACCCACCCTTGGTAGAGCGACGCAACCATTCGCCCTAGAACTGGAGACTGGGACTAATTCTGGTTACTTCTGCAGCAGTGTTACTGGAATGGGATTTAACGTCGTCAGTAATTATAAATACTGCCTCTTGCAGATGTGAGTACGAAAGTCTTGAACTGTGACCACATACCGTCGACCAGTTTGGGCAGATGCCAGGTAAAGCAGTCCCTGGGCACGCTGTGAAGACCTATAGGCAGAGTATGCTTATACCTCCACTCTTTCTTTGTTTGTTCGTTTGTTTGTTTTTGGCACGACAGTCTCCGCCCCCCCCCCACCCCCAGTGGGCCAGGGCCTCCTTATTCACAAGGTTTCTGGATCACACACAGCGACGCACCACAGTCGGTAGGGCTCCTCTGGACGAGTGATCAGCTCGTCGCAGAGATCTCTACCTGACAACACACAACACTCAGACAGACATCCATGCCCCCTGTGGGATTCGAACCCACAATCTCAGCAGGCGAGCGGCAACAGACCTACGCCTTAGACCGCGCGGCCGCTGGGATCGGCCCACTCATTTTTTACTCCGGCTTTATGTGAAAGCGAGTAGTTAGATTCACTCCCCGGCCGCTTTATCCACGAGAGAAAAACCCCAGTATGCTTTGAATAGCTGGGTGGGCGGGCGGCACGGCCGTTCTGAACGTTTTGGAGAAGTGAAAACCATCTTGCACCTTCCCGGAATCGAACCCCAGACCGCGCAGTCCACAGGCTAGTCACTATACTGACTGAGCTGTCGCGAATCCAGCTGGTTTCCAGAGTCGGCTTTACTTACCTACTTACTTATTTACTCCATGGAGCAGAGTCCTTCTTGAGAAGCAAACCGGTTCTCAGCTGGTCAAGAAATTCCCCGCATGTTGTGGAACCCGAAGGTTCATTATGGCATTAACAAGTGTCCGACACCTGTCCCTATCCTGAGCCAGCTCGATCCAGTCCATGCCCCCACATCCCACTTCCTGAAGATCCGTCTTAATATTTTCCTCCTATATATGTCTGGCTCTCCCAAGTGGTTTCTTTCCCTTAGGTTTTCCCACCAAAATCCTGCATACACCTCTTCTGTCCCCCATACGCGCTACATGCCCCGCCCATCTCATTCTCGGTTTTATCACCCGAACAATATTGGGTGAGGAGTGCAGATCATTAAGCTCCTCATTATGTAGTGTCGGCTTAAACTCATCTGCAAAACAGAGCTGCTGGTCCTGTTGGGAACACATTTCTGATGGATTGTTGCGTTGAATGGGGCTAAGAGCTTTGCACTTACACGTTGTTGCGCGGTGTACATTGGCTCGTAACCGACGTTTCGGGACAGCATATCCATCTTAACTTTGAAGGGCCAAGATCCTTGAAGATGAGACCGATACAACGTACCGACACTGCGCAACAACCCAGAATAGCGAAGTTCTCAACTGCAGCGCGGTGGAAGCCTGATATCTCGTTTAGCGACGTTGTTTTAACGCAAAAGATGTGGCGTGGCAACATGCGAGACACAGAGCCTGTATTTGGGTAAGTGAGAGTTTAGAGGAATTTTGTCGTTCTATGATAAAGGCGTGTGTATAGATCATGTTTCTCCAAGAGACAGAGGAAAACCACGAAAACCTGTGGATATTGGTAGCACTGCCGATATGTGGACCAGATAGCTGCGGGTTCATAACGACTTAACGAAGTAGATGCGTTCCGGAAGGCCCGGCGCAAGTTGGGTTTATCGCAAGTCTGAATTGAGTGTACATGTGATCAACTGTATATGTGTACACGATGGAGTCCTGTTGAAACTCAAACTCCAAAACACGGGAGCCTGATCGTCCGCAGCATTACCGCTCCACCGTCTGTGTTATAGCCAAGCATTATTCTTCCACCACATATGTCTCGTTGCGCTTTCATTTCCGTTGAGGAAGAATTCGGCACGCGTTTCAAAAACGTCATCAATTAATTTCCCTTAGTTTTTAATAATTTTGTGACTATGAAGTTGCGTATGTTGGGGAGTGGCCGTACTCAAAACAGACTGAAGTCCCATAGTGCGGCTGTGGTCGCTTGGTGGTCCTACAGTTGACGAACACCGTAAGGAATACAGATGGTAAAAGGCATTATCGTTTTTCCACGTCAGTGCACTGGCATACATAGCTTGTAGCGAGCAACCTTTGTCAACATCCAGCTGTGGAAATGGTGACATCCGGTTGACAAATAAGTTTCTCTTGACTTATTCACTGCAGTCTCGTTTATCGCGTGGACGTTAAAGCGACTGACTGCATGCAGCAGAGTGCTTCCTGAGAGGTTAACCGGGCCTCTGTTATCCAAGAAATTCTCCGCATTTTATGAAACCCGAAGGTTCATTAGCACACTCACAAGCGCCCGCCACCAGTCCCTTTCCTGTGCCAGATCAATCCAATCCATGCCTCCCGCCCCCACTTCTTGAAGATCCATGTTGATTTCTTCCTTCCATGTACGCCTAGATCTTCCAAGTTGTCTCTTTCCCTAAGTTTCCTCGCACCAAAACCCTGTAAGCACGTCTACTGTTCTCATAGTTGCTATATGACGCGCCCAACTCATTTGCTTAATATTACCACCAGAATAATATTTGGGAAGGGGTAAAAGCTTCTCGTTATGTAGCGTTTTCCACTCCCCTGTTACCGCGTCCCTCTTACCCACAAATATCCTCCTCATCACCCTGTTCTGGAACACCCTCAGCTTGTGTTCTTCCCCCAGTATGAGAGACCATGTTTCACATCCATGCAAAACACAGGCAAAATTATAGTTGTGTGTATCTTAGATAGTTTTACTGTGCATCTTATATTGAGTGACGTTAAGCTAATTTAAGGACGTTGTACCACGTTTTCAATTTATAAAGGGTCGAAGGAGGTGGAAAAGTGGAGCGTGAATGTTAGGTAGTGGAGGATTCGGAAAGAGGCAGTCTTGGCCTGTTTGATGTGACACGCCCATCATTTGCCTGGAGGAACTGAGTAAAAAATGCGAATATCCTCGGTTGTTCACCCTAGAACAGGCCACGAAGGCCCAGAGGGGGAGTAGCGATATAGCCCTACTCTTTCTTTAACCTCGGCGCTAGATGTGAGTGGGTGGTCAATGTCACGCCCCGGCCGCTTTACCCCCGGGAAAGACCCGGTACCCATTGTATACGAGGCTGGGTAGGCCCCAGGGCCGGTCCGGAAGGGTGCGGAAAATCTTGCCCTCACCGGGATACGATTCCCGGACCGGCCATCCCGTAGCGAATCGCTATACTGACTGAGCTATCCCGGCCCATCCTCGGTCGTACTAGCCATTAATGCTGCTGGTGTTCGAACCTGGTACTGTTCGCATTTCGGTACGGAACTTAACCAGCACACCAGCTGGCGCTTACAAGCGGTTTGCTCTTGCCATAGTCGTTTGTGTGTCGTGACTCAGTGTGGCTGGCTTGAGAAGTGAAACATTGTGACAGAACTGTTGCAACAGTCGTGTCTTGTTTCTGGACATGCTGATAGGGAAATAAACTGTTGGACCGACAAGTGGCTTGGGTTGTCTTCTGTTCTGACGGACACACGTTGTCTGCAGAACGCTTTGGTGGTAGGAGAGTTTCTGATGACAAATTGGAAAAAGATGTGTATGTTATGATTGGAAATGAAAATAAATAAAATGTGTATGTTTTGTTTTAAACGCACGAGTCTTGTTCTTTAACCCTCAAGGGAACCTCGCGTACTGACAGTGTGTTAATGCTCGCTCAACATTAGCTAATTAACACGTCAGGCAGCTGCAGCTCATACTGACGAGGAGTAGAGAATGAACTCGTGGGCCGTGACTGTGCTGGCCTTTGTCACGTTCAGTGTATGATTCATTATTTTGTCTCGAACTATATGTAGCGGTCTGTGTTACTGTTCGTTATGAGGGCTATTGGTCAGCAATTAGGAGTCTACAAATGGAACGCATAAGTAACGTAGATGACTCGTAAGCTGTTGGAAACAGGTTAGAAGTGTTACTGCAAGTTTCAGTCTAATGGAGGTGGGCTGGGATGGTCTGGACGGTCCGGGGATCGAAGTCTGGTGAGGGCGAGATTTTCCGCACCCGTCGAGACCGGCCCTGGGGCCCGCCCAGTTTCCTGTACTGTACAATGGGTGCCTCGTCTCTTTCCCCGGCGCAAAGCGGCCAGGGCGTGATGCTGACCACCCACCTCCATCTAGCGCCGAAGTTAAAGCGTACTGCTGTACCTCTACTCCCCCTCTGGGCCTCCATGACCTACTCTAAGGTGAACTTTTTCCTTTACCTTTTTTTACCTTACCTTTCATTCTAATGGTGTCATTTGTGAATGTTGCAGAGAGGAAGTGTTTTTCACTGGTGTGAAGATAATGCATATGTAGATAGACTAGTCTGCAAATAAACGGTCAAGTTACCGTTTGACATCATTGTGTATTTACACTTATAGGTAAGCTACATGTTTCGGCCCCAGTTCACCATAATCGGGCCTCTGTAAAAAAAAACGTAGAAGCGTAAACGTGAATGTACATCTTCTTCAGAGATCTCACAATTACATGTCTTTTTTTGCAAATCTGCCTGCACCCACGAGGAATTTGCAAAATTACAGAGACAAAGATGCGAATCAGCCCGATAAAAAAACATGCGACACCCTACCGCACCCACGTGTTGCTTCTGTTTTACCGCCGTGGTTGGAAACAGAAATCATTTTCAAAATTGTATGTGCATGAAAGATGTTTTGTGCAGTTTTGTAGAGAGCATTGTGTAAGTAAAGTGTTCATTGTGTGGTTCTGACTAAGGCGCTATTTACGCGTACGAATACGTATTATGTATATATGTATGCATGCATGTATTATGTATGTATGTATGTATTTATATATATATATATATACACACACACACATAATACAGGGTTTTTCATAAATCCGTGAAACATGTTAGAAAACTGGCTGATGCCACAGCTGAATGAAGAAGTAATGATTACATCTTTCAACAAGACGGCTCTCCGGCTCATTACAAAGACGTGCGAGGGTATCTCAATCGAAACTTGCCACAAAGGTGGATAGGACGCACAGGAAAATAAGATGACGCGTTAATGCGTTGGCCACCCCGGTCCCCGGATTTAAACCCGTGCGACTTTTTCGTTTGGGGGTTTGTGAAGGACACTGTCTTTGAGCCTCCACTCCCCGCTAATCTCCAGATTTTCGCAACCGTATCACCGCTGCTGTGGCTCTCGTCGACCGTGATATGCTGACACGCGTGTGGAAAGAGATGGACTGCTGCATAGATGTCTGCCGTATTACCAATTGTGGACACATTGAGCATCTGTGAAATGCGATAAAAAAAAAAAAATCCTTGGAGAGTTTCTCTCTCTATCGGCGTTAGAACTACCATGATCCGTTGTTGCGAATTTTCAAAATGTTTCACGGACTTATGAAAAACTCTGTATATGTACGAGTATAACAGAGCATTACGTATGTGTCTAAATGTGTGTACATATATGCACTGCCAATGGAAGCCGCTGCACCCACTGTGTTCATGGTCTGGCCGCGGGCCCGATACTTATTGACACCTTCATAGTATCCAGTCATAACATTTGTGTTTGTTGTGATTTTGAATAAAAACATCAATCACGAAAAACAAAAATGTTGCAGTATATTCGGGTGCATCTGTTTCACAAGTATTCTTATTTCGTTGAACAAGAAACGCAAATACGTATACTCGGTCTAAAAACAACTTCACTCTAGAGATTAAACCAGCTACATGTTCCGGCTATTACGGTGCCCAAACACGTAGCTAGTTTAATCTGTAAAATGAAGTTTTGTTTAGAGGGATTACATTTGCGTTTCTTGTTACATTGCAAACACGACAGGGTTGTATGACCGTCAAAGTTTGTTATTGGTTCTGTGATTCAAAGTTGAACAGCGTGAGAGGTGTGTGTGTGTGTGTGTGTTTGTATGTGCGTATATATGAGCTGGTTGATGCATGGGCTGAGGAAAACCACGGAAACCCTAAATTGTACGGTGTTCCGCTAGGGAATGCAGGTCGCGAACGTTAGGTCTGAGATGACGTCGCTGACTGAGAGAGTTGCAGGTGTGCTGTTTGTACAACGCCATTCTAGAATGTCGTATGTTTGAAATCGCTGATCCAGAGAGTCTCTCTCGTCTTGTTCGTGACTGCAGGTCGGTCACCTCTGATTCCGACCTAGACCTTACGTTCCGACCTTGCAGCTGTGGGCGGCAGTGAAAGCAGACACTGTCAAACGCATTGATCCCGTCACTGCAAACACATAAAGGTAAATCCCATCTAAGCACCACACCATGAAGTTGTATTGGGGACGTGGAGGTAAATATCGGCGCAGTTTAGATCGCAGATGCTGATCTTCACACTTGTCATATTCCAGCCACTCAATGGGTAGGGAATTTGGCGAGTTCTGGTTCGATTAGGGACTTGCTGACGAAGGGTCCCTGCTTCAGCCTGGAATGTCTGGAACTGTGGTCGTTTTTTCTGTAGCCGTTAGATACAGGGTGTTCTGTATTGCTCGTGATGAATGAAAATGGGAAGAATTTCGTGTGGGAACCGCAACGAAACGTCTTATATTAATTCCTCGCTCAATGAAGGGGGCTAACATTCTACTTCTAGCGCGGCGACGCATTCGCAGTAAAAATTCTCAGAGTTCCCTAGTTTTCTCTTCCGCGCATTCCTGACCGCATTCTGAGGCAAACACTAGGTAGAGCACGTTCGAAACGTGATGGCACACGCGCAGAAACCAGATTTGGTCTTTCAGCGAAACGGACGAGTCCATTTGAATCGGCGGGGGTGTCAGGTCAGTCGACTGCTGGCACTCGAGGAGTGCGGATCAGCGGACAGCAATTGTATAGACCGTGCTCCGTCGTCCAGTGCGAAGCTGCTGGCTACCCACTCCATTCGCATCTTTCCCCTTCACTTCC
>Ga0123355_10020324_pt1 | contig 10599 bp, 10 predicted proteins | sample TergutEmb28metaG_3_FD_89872 | JGI IMG/M metagenome (GOLD analysis project Ga0123355, IMG submission 89872) | Embiratermes neotenicus P1 segment gut microbial communities from Petit-Saut dam, French Guiana - Emb289 P1 | ecosystem: Host-associated > Arthropoda: Insects > Digestive system > Gut ... | reverse complement strand
TTTTGTCTTCCAGTTTGCTCTCCAAAAATATAAAGATTAAAATTTGCAGAACTCTAATTTTGCCTGTTGTTTTGTATGGATGTGAAATTTGGCCTCTCACATTGAAGGAGGTACAGAAGCTGAGAGTATTAGAGAGTACAGTACTGAGGAAGATGTTTGGACCCAAGAAGGGCAAGGTAACAGGGGAGTGGAGAAGGCTGCATAATGAGGAGGTTAATGATCTGCATTTCCTGCTAAATATTATTCAAGTGATCAAATCAGTAAGAATGAGATGGTCGGAGCAAGTGGTATGGTGGGGGAGAGAAGAGGTGCATACAGGGTTTTGTTGGGGACACCTGAGGGAAAGGGAACACTTGGAAGACCTAGGAGTAGGTTAGAGGATTATATTGAAATGGATCTTTGTGATGTGGGATGGGGAGGAGGCATGGAATGGGTTGATTTGGCTCAGGACAGGGACAGGTGGTGGACTCTTTTCATTGGGTTGATGAACTGCTGGATTCCATAAAAGGTCAGGAATTTCCTTACTGGCTGAGGACCTGTTAGCCTTTCAAAAAGCACTTTGCTTCGTGGAGTTATTGAGACCTGAGGAGTTTATAAGTATAAACCATTGTACCTTACAGTGTCTCCCTAATGTATACAATAATAGTTCATTCAGTTTTATTTTATTTGTACATAATTTCTCATGTTACTAGTATATATATATATATATATATATATATATATATATATATATGCTTTAATTTGTTTGTGAACAGGTGGAAAGGATGGAGAAAACCACTCCACGGTTTGAAGAAAAGCCAAATTTGTTAAGCAATAATGTTGCTTGGGATAAGACTGGTGTATCCAGTAGTGGCTGGGACAAAGTTGGAATGTTAGGGAGCCCATGGGACAAAACAGGTGTTCCTGGCAATGCATGGGAAAAGTCTGTAATAATTGGTAGTGGCTGGGACAAGCCAGGACTGTCCAACAGTGGATGGGATAAAACCCCTATGCCTATTGGCAGTGGCTGGGGTGAGAAGGGTACCAACAATAACAGCAGCAGTAACTGGAGACCAGCACCACCCCCACCCCCTGTCACCCCACATTTCCTAGAGACAGCACCACCAGCTGCTTCCAGGACCAGTAGCTTCTATTCCCAAGGGTGAGCATGTTATGTTTCTTTGAGTAGCTAAGGCTTAAAGGCAATGGGAGTGGGATGATGATCTTTCATGCTCCTGTTGACTTTCTATAATTTATGCACACAAAATGAGAAGAAAATATTTTTATTCTAAATTCTTATGCTGTAAGTTTTGAATGGACTGTCTTGATAGTTATTTTCATGTAATTATTTTTGATTCAGTGGAACTTATGTTATTTTGATTATATGATCACAGTTTTTGTAGAGTCTCTATACCATTTCAATAACTGACATCTTGAACTAGTTAGACTGCTCTTGAACATCACAATTACAGTACAATATGTTCAGGAGCATCACCCTTCATTAGTAAATGTGTTAGAGTGTAAATGCATTATGGAAAGTCTCTTGAAAGATTGTAATTTAGAATTCAGTGAAAAATTATTTTCTGTATTATAATATCTAAAAGCACTTCTATTAAAGCAATAGAAGTGCTCATTATTTGCCCAGGTTCTTCCTTAAATAAGCAATTCCTTATTTCATTATGACATTCTTATCAACTTATCTTCTTCTTACCATTGATCTGTTATTTTCCTCACTGTGATGCTGCATTAAACTGTTGGCAAGTGAGTATGGTCACTATCAAACAAACCAGAGGCAAAGAAATGGAGAAAGATTGGACATAAGAATTTCATGTAATATGGTTAAATAATAGTATCATTAATTAAATGAATTGTAGCCCTGTCTTTTTATTATAAGTAATTTGTTCATGCATGTTTATATTTTACAGTCATAATGCAGCATTACCACAGCCCAGATCTCCCCCACCTCCTATACAGCCTGTGAAGACAAATCGGGAGTTAGCAATGTACCAACATAACAATAAGCAACATTCCAACAACCATGATGTTTTCACCAATGCATACAACAGTAGTCAGTATCATCAGCTGGCACAGCATGGAAATAATGCCTACAGAGGCAGGGACATTTTCGAACAGTCCGGAGGTGTGTCACAAGTAGATAGAGACCGCCGATCCTCTGTCTCAACACATCTGACTGATAGAATGGAAAGGATAGAAAGTGAGTATTGCGTCTAATCCTGTCAGTATCAACATCATTGTCCATGAGGGTGTCACTTCTGTGGAACATTTTGTTTTTATGTAACAAGGAACAGGATCACAATATTTGACTTGTAGACTAACCAGCTGGCACCAGAAAAACCATCATCCTCAGTATAACAGAAACATGAGAGCTGCTTGGAATATGTTGCTGTTGATACTTAGAATTTTTTACAGGCCCTTAAAATCAAGCTGGGCAACTGAATCTAGATAGTGGGCTTCAATTTGTATGTCTTGGGTGACTGTGGCTATAGTATGACCAGAAGTCGGACAGAAGGGACAGTTTCATTTAATTTCTCATTGTGGTGACTATATTCAAACTGTGATATGATGCATTGTCATGTAATAGAAATGTACCAACATTGTGGTGCAGTGTATTGCCTCCCTATTCAGAGTGAAATAAATAGATGCAGTACACTCCTGTGAAACATAAATTTGCATCAGTCTACATAGCTGCATAGCCCAGAAGGCAGTAGCCATCAAAGGCAGTTTTAGTTCGGGTCTCCTCAAATAATATTTAATACTAAAAATAGATGGCAGACATAAATAATGTGCACTTTCTCTGCTTTGTATCTTGTTGGCTTTTATTGCCTTTCGACGCATGATGATGATGATGATGATGATGATGTGAACATAACTTCTACATTGATAGATGACATAAGAACAACAACCATCATCTGCGATAAGTTTTTTGTTTTCAGGTTGTTTACCAAATGTTATATATAGACTGACTTCCTTAATATCTTACAGTTGAAGAGTCTCCAGAATTTCTGCAGCCTGTGGACACAGCACCTCCTTTCATTATGGAGCGGCGTGACCATGGCAAGAACCTGGAGATGGTGAAGACAAAGCTGTTTGGTCCAAGTAGTGCAGCATACTTCACTTATAATAGAGTAACCTGGAGACTGAGTGTCAGGAAAGAGGTAGATGCACAATGTGATGACATGTGTACATTTGAATTTAATTCACTTTGTTTTTATGGAATATTCATAATTTTGTATACATTGATTTGTCTTTCTTAAGTGTGTTTAACCATATCATCAATTGCTAAGATTGTATAACGTTTATTATAGATGAAGGTATGTATGCGGAACATTTTTGGAATGATACTGAAAGGTGAAAACTGAAGTACTCAGAAAAAACCTTTCTGAGTTCCACTTTATCCACCAAATGTCCCATGTGCTCACCTGGGATCCAACCTAGGCCTTTGTGCTGACAGGCCAGGATTTAGCTAACTGAGCCATGGTGTGGCCCACTGATTTGTCACTTTTTGAAAACAAGGGTCATTTATTAAACATAAATTAACTTCAAATTAATTTAAAGGCAGTTATTAGGGATGTAGATAACAGTGGTGGGTGATAAACATAATAGTGCTTTAAAAAGTGATATGCTCATTTTAATAACAGAAGGTACATGATAGATAAGTGGGGGAAAGATAAGATTTGATTTGTTACGAGCCAAATTATCACATATGTCTGCTTGACCACCATTATCTAGACACTAGACTCATTGGATAGGTTTCTAATTTTAAGTCAGTCAGTGTGACAGAGTGAGGGTTGGGGTTTTGGGCAGACTAATAAAATGGATTGCTGGCAGGAAATGGTCTGGATCTTTAGGTGGTGAATGGCAGGGAGGGAGGGCTGGTTTGTGATAGCCTTGCCAGCAGCTGGGACTGCAGGTTGGTAGCTTATAACCAGCTGGTACAGGACAGATTTGGGTGTTAAGCCACTCAGAAGGAGGTAGGGTGGCTCAGTGCATGGTTATGCAAGTAATGGCATTTGTTAATTGCATGCCAACCACATTACCACTTCAGGTGACACTCATTTGGGTTCTGCCATGAATACATGAATGGATATTCTTCTAAAAAGAAACATTCATTTTGTGAGTTACTGCGTATTTGTTCTTATTGTGATTCTGTATGCATTGTGGCTGGTTCTTGTGATTGACTTTCATTTCAACGGTACAATGTGAAACATAATTTTTTCTAATGTTTGTATATTGTTGATAATCAAGCTGTACAATATAGAATAAATTTATTTATTTCTTTAGTCTTTGTTTAATGGTGTTTTGAGGTAGTGCAGTGGCATTTATGTGGACTAACTGAGTAAAATCATAAAAAATCTGTCACACTGTCTTATCTCTGAGTTGAGATTTGAACCTGGTTGTAAGGCAGGAATACTACCAACTGAAATGACATGTTCAGTGGTTTCTAGTAAATGTTGTAGAAACCTCATTTGTGCTGTTTCCAGTCTTTAATTGTCCTTTTCATTCATTACCAAGGGCTAAAGTAAAGTCTTAATCTTCTGAGCAGTATGGGTAACTACAATTAGGAATATTTGTTTTGTTATATTTGCAGGTATTTGCACCAGGGGAGACACTGAGTAGTCCATTAGCTCTCCATCTGGTGTTCTGCCAAGTAGTGCAGGACTGTCTTGGTCCAACCAACTGCATTAGAGTGACCAGAGAACAACGTGCCAAAATGAGAAAGGTAAAAAATCGTTTTGCAGTTTGTTACATATGATGCAAAATGCTTCCTGGAAAGTGAGGTATTTCTTCTATTCAAACCATAATATTGTGTTGCAGCTGCTGGACAGCTATGGAGTGACACTAAGCAATCTTCACTCATCGCACCAGAAAATCACTATCAAGAAGAATATTGTCGACATGGCAAAGGACTGGCCCATGTACTTTGCTCGCATCTTTCCTGTTTCGGTAAGTTAAGGAACGGGTTATAGATAACACTGATCTTAAAACAGAACTCCTTGTTGTTCCATCTGAATTTATTGTGTTTGTTAAACAGATATTTGAGATCTCTGTACTGGTGTTATCTTCAAAGGTCAGAATGTCCATGAAAAATTTCTTTATGAACATGTTTTACCAGTGAAGAAGAGAACAGTATGATGTCTCAGAACATCAGGCACCACCCACCCAGTGACACCAGTCACATTCCAGAAGAGTGGAAATCTAAGTTGCACCACTGCAAAAGCCTAAAAACTGATATATGTATATATGTGTGTGTTAATTTTTTAGTGCTTTCTTTCTTTCTTTCTTCCCTTTATTTTGTTCTTTCTTTCTCTCCCTTATGCTTGATTCATTTAATACATCTTGATATTTTGTGCTTTGATACAGTTGGTTGTACCTGGGAACATTTAAATTTACCACATTCTATTGCAATAGATGCTTCATCATTACATAATTGTACTTTGAAATTCACAATGTGTTTCATTTTTCTTCATTCATTTAAATTATGCAGGCTCTGATCTGATTGGTGTTCTTGGGTGGAATGAACATCTGTGCATTGTGAAAGACCAGCACAAATAATCCTTAAATGGGCAGAGCATATCTCTGTGCTATTTAGAAAGTGTGTTTTCCCTCCCAGAAAACACAGCATTTTGATGCAGAGACCAGTCTGTTTATGATGTGTGGAAAAATAATTGCTGTTTATTCACAGAACTAATTGAAACAGATATACACTTTGGGTGTATTGTCAAGATAGTGAAAGTTAAAGCAGGTTACCAATGCATTACCAAGAGGTCTGTAATTGAATAATGCATTCTAAAAACATATGATTACATATTAACAGTCAGCATATGGTGATAACCCCTAAATTTAACTTACTACATGAATTCATGTGGTTAATGTATCCAGTCATAGTCTCACTGATCTTTCTGAACACTGTCCACTTTGATGGTGTAAGTCTTGAAGCTTATGTGACGACAGAATTCATTGAAATTTTCACGTGCAGACGGCTGTTTCAGGGTGTGAAGTTTCTCTGACTTTGCAGGAACTAACTCCTTTCCCATCTTCAGGGTGTGCTGGTGGTTTGGTGGCACCAAAACTGATAACTAGGTGTCCAAATCTGCGCTCTGTATATTTCTGTTCAGCCGGTCGCTGTATGGAATGCGACCCCTCTGGTTAGCATGAGGAGTAAAGGAAAACATCACATCAACTCCGTGCCTGCACACAGAATCCTAGAACATACCAGCTCTGCACTACTTAGGGCAAGGATCCACCACACTATATGGGAGCTAGACAGGGTTTCCCAGGAACTCCTACAGACATACTTTTCAGTATCAGCAAAGTTAACACAACATGACTTGGGATATGGTAGACATCTCCACCATGACACAGCATGTCTGGCATTTTCCTCTCTGACTGAAAAACAAAATCAAAAGTTCAAACACTGGTATATCAAGAAACCACTGACAGATAAAATAGATATTAAAAAAGTTGCAATAAATATCACAGATAGAGAAATAGAACCAGCTGCAGTATCTGTCCTAAGTAAAGGATTAGACTTTGCTCAAACAACAGACTCCAGAGCCAACCTGAAGGAAACCATCAGCAGTACAGAATGGGAAATACTACACATCCCAAAAGACACTGATGAAGAAATATGACAGGAAGCCAGCTGCATTTTAAAACATGCCAAACCAAGAAGGAAAAATATAACAAAGGAGGAAAAACATGCACTCATGGCCTTGCAGAATGATACAAACATCACAATACTCCTGGCAGACAAAGAAAATGCCACAGTGTTAATGCTCGATCAGGATTATCACAACAAAATGTGATCAATATTAAATGACTTGGTATAATGACCTGGTATACAGAAAATTACCCACAGATCCATCCAGCAAAATAGAGAGGAATACCTTCTGCCTCCTAAAGAAGTCGAGGATTCTGGATGACACTGCAAAGAAGCTGTCACCACATGGCATGGTGCTGCCCAGAATATATGAAGTACTGAAGACCCACAAAGGGACATGCCACCGAGGCCCATTGTAAATTGTATCTTATCTCCAACACATGGACTGGCAAAGCATCTGGCGGGACTTCTGAAACCATTAGTTTGAAATTACATCCACTACATCAGGAACTCAGAGACGGTCATCCAAAAACTAAAGGAAATAATAATATAATAATAGTATATTTAACTGCAAATGGGCTGTTGCCTGGTGGCAGGGTTTATTATGCGTCTACATAATTACGAAATAAGGATCTAAGAGGTTTAAGTCAGGAGGGCTACATGAGAAGCATGCAGTAGCAACTTGGAGTCTTGGGAACCATCTCAGCATTCACTTTTAGACACAAGGAAACCAAGAAAAACTGGTGCCGAAGTGGCTGGTTGCAGGACCTCCCAGATACTGACTTCTAGCCAGCAATCTGTCAACCATACTGTGTAAGACAGCAATACACACATAGTAAAACAATACACATGTGGTAACAAAAATACACACAAGATAATAACAATATACAAAAGACCAAATACAGTTAGCAGACCAACTACAGTTAGTTACAACTACAAGAAAAAGCCCTGTTAGTGAGCTTCAATGTGACTTCATTATTCACCAGAGTACCACCAGAGGACATGCAGCAGTTAATGTCCAACACATTCCAGTGGATATCGAGGACCTAATAAAACATGTCCTCATGCTATATACTGCCTATTTGATGGAACACTCTATGAACAGACTGATGGCATAGCTATGGAATCACCACTAACTCCAATAGTAGCCAACATCTATATGGAAAAGTTCAAACAAGAGGAAGCCAACCCATTGGTACAGATATGTAAATGATACATTTGTGATTTGGCCACATGGAAGAGAGCCACACCAAGATTTTCTCCACCATCTTAATGGCATCCACTGGAACATAAGTCCACCATGGAACTTGAACAGAATGGAACATTACTATTTCTGGATGTCCTGGTAAAGAAAAATACAGATGGCACCCTGGCCCACATGGTGTACAGGAAAACGACAAACGCAGGCTTATATCTACATGTGGACTCAGAGCATCATCAGGCACAAACAAGAACAGTCCTTTCCACTCTCACCCACCATGCATGAACTATCTGTGATAAAGATAGTCTACAGGATGAAATTCATCACCTACAGCAAACCTTCAAAAAGAGTGGCTATATTGGAGGGACATTCATTGTGCTCTACACGCCATGAGCAAGCCACCAACAACCCCTGAAAAGCTTGTGGGAGTTACCTTGCTTCCATATGAACACCTGACTTCTAACAAAATAAGCAGACTGCTGGCTAAATATAGCATTAAAACTATCTATATTCCAAGGAAAAAAATCTTCTAGCACCATAAGACTGATCAAGGACAATCTAGGCCTTAAAACATCTGGGGTATACTGCATTCCATGTGAATCTGGCATAGTGTGTGTGGGCCACACTTCCAGTACCATTGAAATAAGATGCCAAAAACACATAAAACACCTGTGCCATGGCCAGACAGAAAAGTCAGCTGTAACAGAACACCTACTAAACACAAGACATGAAATACAATTTGAGAAAACACACAGACTGTACAGACGAATACATACATTGACCAGATTGTGAAAGAAGCAATAGACATTCAACTGCATGCCAAAAACTTCAACAAAGAGTCTGGCTTCATATTAAGTTGTACATGGCAGCCAGTAATCAGTTTACTGAAATAGTCTCCACAGCTAGGAATAGACAGCCCAGGTCAAGGGCAATGACCTTTTGACTCCTTCCACTAACCAGAGGGGTCACAGTCCATCCCGCAACCGGCCAAACAGAGATATACACAGCACAGAGTTGGACACTAAAACATCAGTTTTCGTGCTACCATACCACCGGCACACACTGAAGATGGGGATGGAGTTAGTTCCCAAAATGGTGGTAAACCATCCGTTTCTGACACAGATGTCTGCCCAAGAAAATTTCATTGTACTTTGTGTGGAAGGATTCCATTTTGGAGGTGGGATGCCCAGGGGTTCAACCCTTTATGTTGTGATGATAGCTGGCAGAGGGAAAATACAGCTTATTGTTTATTCCTAACAATTTTATAAGCTTATATTTCCTTGCATTTAAAAAACTTTGACTTCAAGAAAATTGCAAAAGACATCCACAAATCAAATCTGAATCAGCTGGTCTAGCATTTGAATATGTAAACATAGAAATGTAGAAAATGTACCCTGTATATTGCTTTTGCAATTCTGGTATGATGTTTGTACAAAGTTCCACAAGAATAACCATTTTTTATGAAGCTCTGAGAATGTACAAAAACTTCCTTCATGTGCTACCATATAGTGTTGGCTTTTATTCTGCAGAAGCTTACACTGTATATCATGTCATCTTGTTATTCAGGGCGGGCATCAGCATCCAGGAGTGCAGCATTTGGCAGTTTCACACTCTGGTGTTCGTCTTGTGCGTCGAGAGAAAGGTCCCTCAGAAGACAGCCTTCAAGTACTGGATACATTCAGGTGAGCCCTCTTAAGTGAAACATTCAAATTAATTTGTATCTGGAAAAATTGGACCAACTTATTGTGTTGTGTGTGTGATTTATTATAGTTTGGATATTATTTACTGCAAATCACTTGCTAGGATTTTTGTTTAGATCCTTTCTGGTTACTTTTAATCATTAATGGATGTTGAATGTGTGGTCTAGACTGTACACATTACTGTGGTTAAATTTTCTCTTGCTGCACCTAGTTTAACAAAAAAAATTTCTTTGAACCTTGTAAAATTTCCATCAGCCTCCATTATGGCAGAAAACAAATGCAGGCATATTATTATTGCTCTGTATCATGAAAGTGTCTGTTGAACGACCTATTATTCCATAATCTGAAGAGAAGACTTGGTAAGATAACTGCATATTAGAAGGGTGAGTACATTTTGGAGAACAGTCACACATACTCTACATGATTATGGAAGGAAATCTGAAGTGTGAATTGTATTAATGAAGATGTGACAAGCACGTATGTATTATTGTTTCAGTTTTGAAGAAATTGCTGAAACTTGTGTGCCAAAAGGAAGTGCAGTACAGCTGGTGCTAACAAATGGTGTCCGATTCTTACTGTACTCACATCGGGCGAACCAAATCCATAGCATGATAGAGAAATACTGCCTTGACAACGAAAAGGTAGGAAGGAAACTTAACTACTTTATGTGGTTATATAGTGGTCTCATCAGTCTGATAGTAAATGGCCTAGGAAAGCCAGCCATGCACAGTCAGGTTCTTAGTTCATTTAATTCAACCTCTTGTGTTTCACCCTAATTGAACTTAAGTCTTGTCCTACTGAGGGCGTTGAGAGCAGCAAATACTATAACCTTGGGAGGAGGGAACTTTTGCATGGCATTGGTATGATCAGGATCATTGGAAACCACCAAAAGTCAAACCCAGAGACCTAGAAAGGAAATTTTCTTGAATGTGAGATCTACAATAAAAGCTCCGATTTCTAGCACTGGGTGATCCAGAGGGGTGTTTACCTGGCAGTGGACTAAGAAGCCTAATACATTTCACTGTTCCATGAACAAGAAGTGTCCATCATTGATTCTAAGAGTTCAGTTTTTTTTTAGATTATATATGCACCATGTT
>Ga0123355_10020323_pt1 | contig 10600 bp, 11 predicted proteins | sample TergutEmb28metaG_3_FD_89872 | JGI IMG/M metagenome (GOLD analysis project Ga0123355, IMG submission 89872) | Embiratermes neotenicus P1 segment gut microbial communities from Petit-Saut dam, French Guiana - Emb289 P1 | ecosystem: Host-associated > Arthropoda: Insects > Digestive system > Gut ... | reverse complement strand
TAAGTAAGTAAGTAAGTAAGTAAGTAAGTAAGTAAGTAAGTAAGTAAATAAGTAAGTAAGTAAGTAAGTAAGTAAGTAAGTAAGTAAGTAAGTAAGTAAGTAAGTAAGTAAGTAAGTAAGTAAATAAGTAAGTAAGTAAGTAAGTAAATAAGTAAGTAAATAAGTAAGTAAGTAAATAAGTAAGTAAATAAGTAAGTAAGTAAGTAAGTACGTAAGTAAATAAGTAAGTAAGTAAGTAAGTAATTAAGTAGGTAAATAAGTAAGTACGTGAGTGAGTGAGTGAGTGAGTGAGTGAGTGATTGGGTGAGTGAGTGCGTAATTAAATAAGTAAATAAGTATGTAAGTAAGTAAGTAAGTAAGTAAGTAATAATAATAATAATAATAATAATAATAATTATTATTATTATTATTATTATTATTATTATTGAAACTAATAACAGCAGGCATGTTTGGCACAGCAATCGTTCTTTGCAAACGTACAAAACACCAAATTGTAACTACAGAGTAGCAAAAGGTAACTCTTCCCTGCAAAGGCCTGGACAGAACCTGAGGTATCCAGGAGGCCGAGGCTCCCAGATTTCAAGACAATCAGCACATGAAAGTGGTAAAGTTGTCAGCCCTAAGCACCGGCCGCCTTTACTCCCAGGAAATAAATTTGCTCCTCATATCTTTTAGAGGCGCGGCCAACCCCACGGCCATAGCGAGGCTGGAAGGATTATGTCAACGAAAAATTCCAATGACACCATGCGGAATCGAACCCGCCACCTTCCGGCTTGTAGCGCAATGCCTCAACCAACTGCGCCATCGCGTGTCCCCCTCCATAGTGGGTGCAACATCAAGTATACTAGCAACAAGTTTGTTCGAAGTGTGTAACTGCAAATACCCTGCATAAAGATGACTATGAATAATAATAATAATAATAATAATAATAATAATAAACAGAAATCTAATGGGCGCCATGCCCGCCCTGGAATTCGTTCATTTAGTAATCTATCTTACGACAGGTCCAAAGACTCTTCCAAAGCCAGCTCTCCACATATTGCGATCTAGAGCTTTCCTCCTTCAAATGAGAGAATCCTCTCCTTTCCTTAAGGTCATCCAGTAGATCCTACGTCTTCTTCCCCGTCTTCCTGTCACTTCTATCCCCCTTTTATCTTTCCTTCAATAACCCGCTGTAGAAGGCAGTTTCTACGCAAAATGTGACCAATCCAGTTAGCCTTCCGTTTACTTATTTCATGTAGGATATTCCTCTTCTCCTTGACTCTAAGTAACACTTCTTCATTTCTCACATGATCGGTCCAACTGATCTTTTCCATCCTTCTCCAGCACCACATTTCAAAACTTTGCAAATGTTTCTGATCTACTGTCCGAAGTGCCCAAGTTTCAGCACCATATAAAACTATGCTCTGGAATATACAGTTTAAATATAGTTAGGTAGAAACGCTCCAAGTCCTGACAGTAGCAACTTCACTTGCTGCTACAGCTGCACTTCTCTACGTAGAGGCCTGTAGACAATTGCGCCATGTTACTCCAATCCCCATTCCCTCAGCTGCTATCTTCACAACTTGTTTGTCCCTTTTTTTTACCGGATGTAGAGAAATCGAACTGTCCGTCTTCATCGTGTGAGAATTTCACACGCTTTGCGATGCGCCAAGAAACGATTAATAATGAGTTCGTGTCAATCAATAGCAACACTTTTCCTTCTAGTTTTTTTCTTCCTGAATTCATCAAGAAATCAGGAAATCAGCAAAATTTTTTACGAAAAAATTACACTCTTCAATTAGCTTAGACTTCTTGTTTTGTAGTTTCTTGAATATTTCAGCCTCACGAGAAATATCTGAGGTACTGTGGAGCTTCGACTTTAGTACGAAGCACTTAATAGGCCCTAGTAATAGACAAGCAAGTGTCCAAGGTTATCAGCTGCGAAACGTTTGTTTTATATTTAGCCGCTTTAATGCACTTCGGAACAGCAAACCCATACCAAAGCTTTATTCATTGCAGTCACCCGAGGTGTGTAACCTCCAGTCAACTTTACTGCGTCACAGGACAGACCTCTCCAAACATCACAGCTGTTAAATGACCCATTTCCTTACTCCAAATCAAGTTCCTTTCCAACAAAAATATTTTAATTATCTCATCGATTTCAAATATAATTTATAGTTACGAATTTCATACCCTTAATTTTTCGGTTGTGGGCCCGGTAGCTCAGTCAGTATAGTGACTGACTACGGGCTGGACGGTCCGGGATCGAATCGCGGTGGGGACGAGATTCTCTGCCAGTCCAGACCGGCCCTGGGGCCCACCCAGCCTCCTGTATAATGGGTACCGGGTCTTTCCCGGGGGTAAAGTGCGGCCGGAGCGTGCTGCTGATCACTCAGCCCCTTCTAGTGCCCGGCTCATGGAAGAGTAGAGCTATACCTCTACCCACCCTCTGGGTCACACCGGGCCTGTAACGGGATCACAACCTAATGTTTCGGTAGCTCCAAATAAAAGTCATAATCCATGACAGATTTCAGCTTCACACATCCGTGTGGACAAAGATACAACCCTTCTGTGACATGGTACATATTGACTAATGGTTCGGTGGTTTTACTGGTTCCATTTTCAAAACAGTGCAAGAATAATCCTACCGCAGTACCTTGAATATACAGGCAAAATCTTCCTTCATAACGACGGCGATTTGAGGCCAATAAAATTTTATCTGGCTAGCTGTCATTTCTGGTGGTTGAAAGTATAGTAACATGGCGTTAGGATAATCATATGTGTCCTCGTTGTCATCCATGATGATGACAACGAGGAGAGTGGTGGTCGTCGAAAAGCCTAGTCACTTGACGTTCAACCACTGGAGGCGGATGAAAGCCAGAGGAATTTTTACTGAATACAGACGCCGTGACATATTTAGAGTATACGTACGTAGTATAGCTATGTATCAATTGACACATCCTCATATTCCACACAATTTGAATATTCAAAAACATGCAGTTTGGATACAAAATCCCTTCAGATTTTATAATGATTTCTACATAGTGTATTGCATTGCCGGCAATGGGTTTAGGCATTACAGTTTTCTAGGATTGGATACAGCGTGAAAGCTAGAAAATCATGTGCTGTTAAAGTCCAGTCAAGATGTCTGAATTAAAAAAAAAAAAAAAAGCTATTTATGTAATAATACTCATCGTTATGTTGCACAGAACCCCCCAAAAATGAAGATCTTTGAATGTTAAAATGATTTACGCGTAAATAAAATCGTGGCCTTGTTAAGTGAAGAAATTTTGAATCCAAGAGTTCTTGACTTTTTTAAGTATCGTGTTGACTCAATTGTCAGGGTCAAGCAACCTGGGACTTCCACGGGGGCTGAATTCAATAAAATATTCTCGGGTCAGCAGACGCTCCAGGTCGTCCGTTGACTCGCACACCCAGCGAACCTGACGCGGCTGCCAGCCCTACAGAATTTTATTACAGAACCTTGCCATTGAATGACCCTGAAAATAAGGGCAATAGGACATTTCGAAACTCCCGTAACTATTTACCAGTCAACACGGCGTTACGTCACAGAGCACTCGTATCGTCAGCAGCTGAATTCGCTTGTTTTCGCAAGTTTCTTGCGCCTGGTTTGCAGTTTCAGAGACTTGAAACGGCCCACAACCTGTCAACCGCAAGCTTTAAGGCCAAACTAAAGACAGCTTTACCCGCAGCGCAAATGTTACAAGAGGCTGTAACGGTAATTCGTCATAGACACAAAGACGCGTTAACAGGTGTGCTTGAGTAAGATATGCACTACACACGTTCCCACGTCAGGGGTTAATGGATTACAGTGTCAAAGGGGATAAAGCAGATGTCACTCACCTATCACCGGAACATCATAGTGCCGAGTCCCCCGTGGAGACCGGAGCATAAATTGGTTCGCGAGGTCCTTCGGAAAATCCGGAGGCAGTTCCCCTCCTCCATCACCTCCTCCTCCACCTCCGCCGCCACCAGCGCCCGGAACTGTCTCTGCCATTTTAAGGTGACTCTCCCCGGGGGGTTCCCCAGCCGATCCCAAGGGTCTCAACGGGTGCTGATCACGTTTATTCCATGGCGGTGGAAGCATGAAAGCTTGCTGTATTGGAAGGGTGTGCTGTCGCTGCTGATGGTGTGGCTGCGGTGGAGGAATGCCTTCCAGGTCCACGATGCCATTGCCACCGGTTTCGTACAGCAGCCAGCGTTCGGCAGCTGCTTCCACTTCCTCTTCCTCGTCAGTGAGATGAGACTCCACTCGCCGCTGCTGCTGTGACGGTGGTGCCCGTTGTGTTTCACTGCCCCCTCCAAGCAGCTGAAGACGTGTCGGCCTTTGCACAGCACTGGACAACAGCAAAGACCCGTCACTCGTCCTGAGTGACGCTAGTAACAAGGTTATGCCTGCCCCCAGTAGTAGGACCCCACCAATTCCAGCGGCCATCGCTTGCTTGTAAGTCAGCAACTTTCGAAGCTTAATGATGTCTCGGCTCTAGTCACTACGTCGCTTCTCAATGGGGCACAGTGGTACTGTAAGGAAGGGAAGAAGGAGAATTCCAAGCTGGGGTAAGGGGGGAGGGGAAAATAACACAATTCGATGGGAAAGGACCTTGTCCACTTGTCACTGCACTGTTTGCCTTTCACTGTTAACGGAGAAGCCCTGCTTGCGGAAGGAGGGCTTTTACACAATTCCAAAACACGACACCAATCAACACAATCACGGTCCTTTTCAAACTTCAAAAAAATTGCTTTGTTATTCCGTCTGGTTGAACTGTATGAAAGTTAAGAAGGCAATATCACACACCATTTCTTCTGATTCTCTCACCTAAACAAAGTAAATAGGAAATAGTGATCTGGTGCGAGTACGTTGGCAAGAGAGAACAGCACGTGCTTTAACAATAAGATGAGTACGAAAAACGGATGGACAAGTGCAAAGTCACCGTGTGCTTAGGTAGTTTATAGGATGCGCGGAATATCACGATCAACATCACACCGGTTCAAAACACGTGGGTGGGCGAGAACGGGTTTTGTGTTTGTGTATGTATATGTATATATATATATATATGTGTACGTGTGTGAGAGAGTGTGTGTGAGTGTGTGCACGTGTGAGTGAGTGATTGTGTGTGCGTGTGTAAAACTCACTTCGGAACAAAATCTTCAGACTTGAGTAACATTAAACTTATTTAAGTACACATAAGTTCCTACCGTCCACCAGTCAGGAACGTATTTTTGCTCACTACCACCGGCGTCGCAGCGTGCGTGCGTGCGTGTGTCCAAAGCGACGAGATCAGACAGTTAATTGCACAACCTTCTGTAGGCACGAGGGGGTTTGTTCCGGGTGGTGGTCGTGATAGAACTTGTTGCAAGCCGATTGAACCACCACCGGCGACGTGGGGTACCTACACTGTGGCGGCTGGTCCCTCCACTCGGCCTGTCCATATCGAAGATACAGTCCTAAGCCTCCGTCTCTGTCGTTCGCGACGCCCTGCTGAACCGGTGGCGTGCCCTGCGCCAAGCGTACTCCTCCTCCACAACACCCACGCAAACTGCCGAGCTCACGTCCCTGCACCCTCCCGCCCCAACCCCCCACCAACTTGGTGGCACAACTCGACTATGTCAGCACTTGTTCAGCGCCGGTACTAGACAAACACTTCAGGCACACATACGAAACGAATTTAATATTTAATAAAGGGTCTATTGTCTTGTAAGAAATTGCATGCGTCCAGAATTAATAACTGACCAATGCCACCCAAAAAATATATCTTAGATATATGAGCATGAGATTGTTTCCCCCTGCCCCCTACCGTTTGCTGCGCAGTGCCCCGGCGCAGCGATCCGCCAAACCAGGCCAAACACGCGCAGGCGTTGCTATCTGTCCATCTATGCAATGCGTCAACATATATGATATGTATATACATAAAATACTGTACATACTTTTATGTGGCTTACCAGTTTTACAAGCACAGACATTGATTTGCACCCCTCTTGACCCAAGGAGACACTTTTAAACTGTAGGCGATACGATACCTTATACTTCTTCAGACGAAAATGTATAAGCTCTTTATTAATCACACTGTACGGACTGTTTTTAGTAGCTATGACGTCATTCTCTTGCCTACCTGTTTTTTTAGACGAAGTCATTCACACCTTCAGAATATACATGGTATATTTGGCTTCAGCTGAAACAATGAATGGAACTTGCTACTCACAGAAGCTTTCGACAGTAGAAACCTGTCAGCTCGCGGGCCTTTCTATTCATACGTAGACATGTCAGTTTTACTTAGAGAAACAAAATTGAATATAACATCATCCAATGAAGGCAAATTCTGCGTAAGTATTAACGATTTACTGGATGGACAAAGGCTGATTTAGGGCTATTGCAGTAAATGTGGCAGCATGGGGGTCCCTAGAGTTTATTTGTGGGGTGCATTTTGATTCTCAAAACGAGCAGTAATTCCCCACACAAAATATTAAAATAATTATCTTCGTAAATGTAGATGTTGTGTGTTTTCTGTAAGGAAAGAACTGCCATATAAAGAATAACCAATTGAAGTTAAAAAATTCTTTTCAATGGTATTTAAAAATGAATTCCTCTTTTGCCGAAAGCATACGCGGGGCTCTATTGCAAGGAAAAATCAAATTATAATTAGGTAAACTAATTACCATTCATTCCGAAGGCAAAACAAAATGCAAAACTGCAAGTTTTTTCAGCACTTTGAAGACTGATATCCATACGGATTAATTCACGGCAATTCGTACATCACAGAGAACACACTCCGTATTCCGTTACACAGACGGATAAGTTATTTCTGTGTAGGAAAATGTAAGGTAATTATTGTAGGAATTATACGGATCGGGGGACCGCGGAAGCACAGTGGTTAAGGTGCTGTGCTACAAATCGGAAGGTCGCTGTTTCGATCTCAGCTGGTGTCAGTGGATTGACATAAAATCCTTCCGATCGCACTATGGCCCTGGGGACGACTCAGCCTCTAACTGAAATGATTACCAGGAGTATTTCCTGTGGGTAAAGGCAGCCGGTGCGTAAGGCTGACTACCTACCATCATCCTGTGCCGTTGTTACGAAATCTGGGAAATTTAACTTCCTGGAACCCTCTGGGTACCTCGGGCCTGTAATGGGACTGATTTACCTTTTACCTTTTTATTAAACGGATCAGATTTCCGCTCTTTTGCAATGTAGATTTGTAGTTATATACCGACGTTTCGAGTCAATCTAGGAGTCCCATCTTACAAAGTACAAGGAGTTTAGGACCCTTGAAGAAGAGACCGAGAGGTTTTCTTGAAACGTCATAAACTGACTGCCAGTATAAGCAGCGTAACTACCTACAGGAGGGAAGATCTAAATCACACTGCGGAGGAATTCTGATCAGATTAATTCATGGCAGCATTTTGAGTTTCTTGGTATTATAGCAGGTGGTGTGAAGGTTGTGCGTTGAAAAGCTGATGAAAAATCAGGTTTTTACAAGTAAATTACTGCTATGCGTTAGGAATTATTTGTAAACAGGTAGATGACCGTTAGGTATTGTTTATAGACTCATTCCAGAATAAATTGCTGCAATCAGCGATTTTAACAGGATTAGGAGATTTTTTTTAAAAAAATTACTACGTCTCTTTGTTGTTTTTTAACTCGCACCTAGTTTTACCAACTGATTGATATTTTATGATCCCGCCGGTACCTTAACTTTTACAGCCGGTACAGCAAATTGATAAACTTCCCAACGCCTGGTCCTTCCAAAACTTAACCTTTTGGCGCCGGAATTATTTTTTTAATTTTAGCACACCCTGTATATAAAATGTGAATAAAACAGGAACCAAATTCGTTAGATTTATGAAACAAACTGCATTTTGAAGAGGAAAAAACAGAGAGTATATACCATGTTTAAAATTTTCAGTACTTGTATTTGTTGAATAAATATATAAAATGAAACATTTAGAGGTTAGCGGTGCGGTACGACCACTATAGTCGACGTAAGGCGTCAAAAGGTTAATAAGTCGGTCTGACTGTACTGTTGTCTTATACATTGATACAAATGGTTCGAAACAGCCCGATGCCCCCACGTTCAGGGTTGAAGAATCTCACCGTGAAGTTGGAGACATTATATCCTTCCGAAATTTGGAATATCCTTACAATACAACAAGAAGTGCAACCCAAAAGGACCTTATCTAAGCATGCAGCCCCGTAGAACTTCACGTTCTACACGATCACCCTTCGTAACTTTGTTGACCCGGCGTGCTCAGTCTGGTAGGTGATCCTATTTCGGGAAACGGGTGAGGTTCACTGAATCACGTATAGTTTTAATTATTTCATTTTTACTTGTTGTTTTATTCACTCAATTTCTTGTTCATAAAATGAAAAAAAAAGTCGTGCTTTATCAAATTAGAGAACTAAATCATTTTTTATCAAAATATCACAGTCACTTGTACTCCCTCACTCACACCTCTCGTACGCGACTGACTTCCTTACTTGACTGCTAACGTCCCTTGTCCGCTGCTAACCATTCCGCCGTTTAAATCTCCCCACTCCTACCTATCACCAACGGTCCTGAATATACGTTGACAGATTAACTTAAAACGCATGCCATTAACCGTCCGTAACTGAAGCCAGCAGTCCTAAGAAACAAATACAGGTATACACAAAAGAATGGTGCGGGTTCAAAAGTTATCAAGAAATTTATTTCTCACCTTACACGGACACAACATACACCGTCAGCAGCAGCAACTGTCCAAGTTTCTCATGCGCTACTAGTAGTTCGCTTCTCATGCTTACTGCTGGGCCGCGGGGCCAGTTTCCAAGATGGCGTCACAGCAAGGAAAGGCTTTCTGTGTGCTCCGTTTTGAGGCGTCCAGATCTGTGATTACAGTGCAGCGTGAGTTTCGTGCACGGTTTAGAAAAGACGCACCTGCCAGGTGCGTCTTTTCTAAACCGTGCACGAAACTCACGCTGCACTGTAATCACAGAACTGGACGCCTCAAAACGGAGCACACAGAACGCCTTTTCCTGCTGTGACGCCATCTTGGAAACTGGCCCCGCGGCCCAGCAGTAAGCATGAGAAGCGAACTACTAGTAGCGCATGAGAAACTTGGACAGTTGCTGCTGCTGACGGTGTATGTTGTGCCCGTGTAAGGTGAGAAATAGATTTCTTGTTAACTTTTGAAACCCCACCGTTCTTTTGTGTATACCCTGTATATAAAAAATGTTCGGCTACGAGGTCATGTATAAATATGACCGGTTTGTGCAGGACTGGTGCAATTTCTGCTGCTCCAGTAGAGATTGGAGCATCTGAATTGTCAGAAAATCGATACATTTTTATGTAGAAAACAAAGAGACACAGGTATTGAAAGAAGGCAAGATTTGCCCCGACTTTCACAATAATACGTTTTGTGACGTAGTTTCCAAATTGCTGTTCTTCAACAACTTGGCGCAAGCCTGAACGGAGTAAAACAGCGATAGAAAACTTCCCGGGAGTATTACATAGTTGAGATTAATAACAGTGACATAAACTTTAATTCACAAATTGATTGAATATGTACATAACCTAAAACCATAGAGCAAATGATTTATAAAAAAAAAAATATTGTAGTCTTACGTTACCCAAAAATGCAGCCTTGGCGCACGGACTGAAGTCACTCTCCAGTATAACTGAGTTCCACATACCTAGAAAATAAGAAAGCCTGGTTTTAGTGGCGTTCGCAAATTTGCGAAAAGCGACTATTAGATTCGTCATGTCTGTCTGTCTGTCCGTCCGCAAATATCAGCAACGAGTGGATGGTTTCTCATGAAATTTAATACGTATTTTTCGAACATCTGTCAAGATTTCTTCAACACCTAAAAAATAACACGTGATTTACATGAAGACTGATATACACTTTTAATCACATCTCTCTCAATTCTTTTCATAATTAAAAATGATTCAGACAAAAGTTTAGAGAAAATCAAAGCACGCATTTTATGCTCAACACATGTTTATCGAAATTTGTGCCCTTAAGAGATTATTTTGAAAAATATGATACAGCAGGACGGATCACAGACAATATAACACAGCACATGCGCATTGAATGCTGGAAACCTAATACAGAGTGTTCAACTTAAAAGTTGACCGTTAGCTAAGCCGTGATTATATCACGTCAGATGCTATTTATAATGGTTCTGCTGGTATGACATTATACTACTACATGTGTAGGAGTTGGCAAGACTGTCGCTGGAGAGGGGAGAATCGGTCTTGTCCATCTGTATTAGTTGAATCAGTCGACAGTGAGTGCTGGTGTTTGAACAACGCCAATTTCTACGCTTTCATAATGCGGTTAGCAGTGGAAGAACGTGTATTTATTTTGAAAAGTTATTTAACCTTTTGGCGCCTGAACTATTTTTTAAAATTTTAGCACACCCTGTATATAAAACGTGAATAAAACAGGAACCAAATATGTTAGAATTATAAAACAAATTGCATTTTGAAGAGAAAAAAAAGGAGAGTATATACCATGTTTAAAATATTCAGTACCCATATTTGTTGAATAAATATATAAAATGCAACGTTTAGAGGTTAGCGGTGCGGTACGACCACTATAGTGGTCGTTAGGCGTCAAAGGG
>Ga0123355_10020322_pt1 | contig 10600 bp, 10 predicted proteins | sample TergutEmb28metaG_3_FD_89872 | JGI IMG/M metagenome (GOLD analysis project Ga0123355, IMG submission 89872) | Embiratermes neotenicus P1 segment gut microbial communities from Petit-Saut dam, French Guiana - Emb289 P1 | ecosystem: Host-associated > Arthropoda: Insects > Digestive system > Gut ... | reverse complement strand
GGCAATAGTGATATGCCCCTATAGTTATTACAATCTGTTTTATCCCCCTTCTTATAGATAGGCACTATGATCGACTCCTTCCATTCTTCAGGCAATTCCTCCTTATTCCAAATAGAAATAATACGTTTATGAATCGCACTGCAAATTGTCCTACCCCCTGCTTTAATCACTTCACCTACATGTCTATATTACGAAGTACTAACGCATAAATGTTGCGCATTAAATAGCTTACATGTGATGTGTCGGTCGTTAAAAAGTATCCCCTCTCTACGAACACATAATTTACAAGAAATCGCAGGCTTTCGGAGGTACCACACTGGTTGCGAAGTAGTGTACACTTTCTAAACTTCATTATAAAAGGAATCCCATTCAATAGGCATTCCACATAAGGAGCTATTTAATGGTCTATGCTTGTCTCAGTTCCGGTGGTTTGATCGTCCTGCCTCCTTATATATAGCGTTCACTAAATGCGAATTTTGAGAAATCAACAAAATTAATTGATGAAATAAAAATTTTAATGATATAATATATAATTATATACTAATAATTAATTACATAAATATAACTAATCTTGGTTTAACGACATGAACAAAGTTCAGAAGAGTCCAGGTTCATAAGATACATGCAAAATAAGTACATTTTCGTGAATGTGTAGCACACTGTAAAGAAGAGAGTGTTTATTGTCATATATATATATATATACACACACATATATATATATATATGTATGCTACACATTCACGAAAAATGTACTTATTTTGCGTGTATATATATATATATATATATGGAAGAAATCGTACAAAGAAGGTAGAAAATTTACAAGTTGTTTCCCGATGTCCCAGTTTCTCTGGAAAGATCAACACTTTCACTGGTGAACAAATTTCGAAAAAGTTCCTTTTAAGGGAAAAAGGGACGGTGGACTCTGCATGTTCAGCAGAAACATTAGACGACAGCGAAATGCATTTAGAGGCATTTCCACGATAATATTTGTTGTGAACGTAGGGTTTCGTAACTGGTTTGTGATGCAGTGTGTAGTGGTGAAGACGTGCAACTGGTAACTTATCTTAAGGATGAGATTACTTAAACTGCCATGCAGTAACAGATACTGGTGCGCATATAATCTGAGACTAATATACGAGGTGCCATTACATAATATAGAAGTTAAAATATGATGTGCTGTCTGTGCGACAAGAGTAGTTGGATTCGCCTTCAATTTCAGACAAAAATAAAACAAGAAAGGCGCATGGAATACATTCTGGGACTAATTTTGGAAATGTTAGGGAAAGAAGACATGTCGTTTCTTAGTAAGACGGTGCAACTACCCGTAAAGCCACTGACTGACTGGCCGCCTGACGTAGTAGCTTAGGTCGTCCTTTTGTCACCTACTCGTTTACTCGATCTGACGCGAAGTGACTGTTTTCTCTGTAGATGTTTCAAAGAAAACATGTATAAACGTAATAAACCCACAGTACGAATTTACATAAATTATCTGTTTCGCAATACCGAAAATTTTTAGACAAAGATTTCAAATAATATTTATAATGCATTTGCCAGGTGTCAAGAAAATCTGAGAGTTGTATGAGGTGATTTCTGACGTTTGATAAAACGCGTGGTAAGTTATATATTACAAAGCGTTAATGTTCGAAAACAAGTTGACTCTGTGAGAAGTTTCCGCTTTAAGTCGTGCAGCCAATACAATAAAACATTTGATTCCATAATAAATAGGTGTACAGAATATGCATTTACTTACGTATAATTTTTAAGCCTGGTAGTAATTAATTATGCCTGTTCTCCGTTCACATAAAAAATTAGTTCCCAGATCTCCCGGAGAATGTTAAGCACACCGCTCCTCATGGCGTTAGTGACAGACCATTTGCCTCGCTGGTAAGCTGTTTGCAGCGGTGCTGTAAAGAGCGAAGAATGCACTAGGCCGTGTCATTCTCAGGGTGAATGCTCTTAAAAATTTCGGAAGCAGTTATCTACCGTCGCTGGTTTCCCCCTTTCTTTTACGTCAGTAACACTGAAGGCATGGGCAAAATACGAAGTTATCAATGCATCTTGCGTCACTTCATATTACAGACCCATCAGGAATATAGGATTCCCTGTAGGAAGCTGTTTGTAAACACACTCTCTCAGATTATATCCATATTGCAGCACGGGAAGTACAGAAATTTGTGAGACGTTAACGAGTTTGGCCAGTAGAGTTCTTAGCTGTGTTTTCCCTCTCAACTGTAACTCGAAGCCTTTAAGCAGTAACTGTTAGCCCCTTTCGCCTCGGTTGATGTCCTTTACCGTACGAGCAATCGGCATATAAGCAGGTCTTCAACTTGGTAGCCACCACCATTCTATAGATGTCTTCGAATTCGGTGAGGTTCGGCCGACTCAGAAACAATATAACTGTCCTGACACGTCTCTTCCGCGTGACCTCAAAATGTACCTGTCAATGAAAGAGTAAGAAAGAAATATGGAAGCGGGGAGGTTCGTTTCGTGCTGTCAGTAGTGTCGTATCGCTGCGGCAGGCAATTTACAGTCTAACGGCAGGACAGAACATAAGTGCTCAATTGGTAACGTGTGACGTACATGCAGTTCTGTTTCTGCAGTTTTGACAACAGCGTCGTAATTCTTTGCATCTTCTCCGAGAGAGGGAAAAATGTTTCGGTGGCGCTGACAATTGCTAAGATTGTAGACCTTCAGTACTAGATGAATTACGTACGGGTACGGAACACTGGTGGAATGATGCTGACATGGTAACACCGTTGTACCAGGCGAAATTCCTGTCCCAGTGCCAATTTGTCCAAACCAAATCCACATGAAGTCGCTGGCAAGTAACCGCCTCAGTCATGGGATGGCCTGAGGCTCAGAGAGTTTTAAAGCATCTACAAAATAATCTTCACATCTGTACATAAGTTTGATCACAAGACCTAAAAAATTTGCAGATTACTAGAGATGAACTGGAGCACACTCGCACTGTCCATCGCACTTTCGGATTATCTGTTGGTATTTCACTACCATTCGGCATAGAGTTTACTGCATATAGGAAAAAATATAGGAGTGTATAATACAGCAGGTGACGAGAATCAACAAGGACAACGTAGACTTACAAACCTACAGTCCGGAGAGGCAGAGGAAGGCAGTGAAATCGCTTGAAGGGTACTGTAGCATTTAAGTTACCTAATACGTGAATATAGTAAAAGGATGAATACACGCATTGCTTGGTTCCCTTGCAAAACGTAACGCACAAATTAGAATAAATATTACATATGCGGAGCGTAACTTAAAAAATCTCTAAATGATATACATAGAACAGGTCCGGCTTATTTCCTTATTCTTATGTGCCTTTCTCACTTAAGAATGAGATACTTGTGTGGCAGTGTGCTGTACTCACGCCAATGTGTTTGTGCCCGCTTACAGCTCTTGGTGGTAATGCCATGGTTTCGTAAGGTGCCTGTTTGAAACTCGGTCAGGGCACCGGCTAATAAGAGAAAGTTTGCGTCATTTTTCTCAGTCCCTCTATAAATATGGCGGTATAGTATTTTAAAGAGACCACAGCAGCTTCCATGTCAATTCTTATGGATTAATAATTGATCTATCTACTATCGAAGCTATATAACCTGGGTTACTGATAGGTCGTAAAATACACAACGAAGAAAACTGCCCTGAACAGAATGAACTTACATGAATTCTGGCATAAAAATAAAGTCACCTCGCTCTTGTACTTGCAATTTACTACCACAAATGAAACTAATACAGGTATTGTGTGACCTTCTGGGCAGCGATGAGATTAGCGTCCCTTAATATTGCAATATCTCCCGGGGTGAGTGTTCCGACTTAAACTAGAACCTACCCAAAGAGGCTTTAGTGTTAGTGTGACTTCGCAGGCTCGTGCTAGCGTCATCTTAACATTCACATTGTCGATAGTGCTGCCACAATTCAGTTTTGGTTTTCCTTAGAAGATCACTGACAGCTGCTTCTTGCCACATATCATTAATACCTCCAATGGAAAATGCCTGTAGGCAGACTTGTTCTGCGTAAAAACCTTCTTAAGTCGCATAAATAGTCTGGGACTGAAGGACGTTGCAATGTGGGTGTAATGGTCTTACTGCTTACTGAGAAATCTAACTATACAGTAAAATGGTATAGTCTAATTTACTAAAGGAGTATCAGCACAAGGTTTAAGCTATTCATATAAACACACAATTTACAATTAACTCCACAATTTTACAAAATTTACATAAACACCAAAATTATTCCAGTCCAATTAAAATAATTGCCTTGCTTTGACTCTCGCTATGACCCGATGCAGCGCCAAAGTTTTAGAATTTAGAAGTTACGAAATTAACGGAAAATCTTTAGCTAAAAGTACTCAACTCGACGCGGAGATTACCAAATGAAGTGTAAAATTCTAATCACATTCAGCACGGCTTACCTTGTACAGACTGAAGCCAAATAAACCTTAAACACATAATGGTATTTTGCTTCGCTTCTTCTTCGTAATGAGCCCCGAGCCTTTCTCCACGTTTATGGCAAACTTAAATAATGAGAGTGAGACCAATTACCTTGTAGCGCTGGGTTATATAGAAAAATCGAGGTATGCAAAAATACCTGCTCAGACATTGTATATGGTGTACCGAACCACTGAGCAGAAAGCCACCTCACCTCCCAATGTGAGGTAGCTACGTGACCTAGTGTGTCAATGATCCAAAGTCTAACTAAAATTTTCCAGAATTTGACATTCATTACATCTGTCGCTCTTCGAAAAAAGATTAGGGGCGAAAGCTTCGATTTATTCAAGGGGTTCGAACAGAAATTTTTCAAGGCGTACTAAACTAAACATTGTAAAGAATGTGGCAATAGACTCAAAGTAAACAAACGTAAGCAATACAAACAAACAAAAATACACCCAAATGTCAGCAACACACAAAACAAAATTAGTGTGCAAATTTTTAAACAATATTCACAAATACTCAGTACCAAAAATAAACAAACTTGAAAGACTAAAACCATATAAACAATCCTACAATTTTTCATGTATACAAATCAAAAGGGTGTACAATCTTTACAATAGACTCAAGTCCTTTTTTTACACAAAACAGACTGCACTTCACACGTGCTTCTGATTGTTCGCGCGTGCACTATTACAAAAATCGCTGCGGTACGTGAGAACTTCAGTGGCTGCATTTATCTCGAAGATTCTTAGCAGTGAGTGAAGCATCTTCAGGCAGTCAGTCGAGTTTTTCTGTGTAGTGTAGAAGACGAAGTCCTATTGCATGAGGAAAGATGGTGCTAAGGCAATGAAGTCCCGCTTCGGAGTGTTTTTCCGGCTGCTCCTTAGGCTTACGGATGCAGTACTGCTTCCTGAATCACGTTAGTCAGCTTGTAGTAGCGGATAAACAGTAAACGTAATGTGCCCTTTCGAGTCATCATTTCGTTCATCCTTATCTTGAATGGAACTGGGATTAGTAATGGTAGATTTTGCTGCTTAGTTCTGTGTTGGAATGTTGCTTGTGCTCTGGCAAGTCGAAATTATTCTACACAGGCGGAACCGTAAGGGAAAATATAAGAATCATAGGACAGTAAATTCGCGGGGAACTGTAAGGAAAATAATGTGCCAGAATGCTCGCTGTTTACGCCGTAATGAAGCTCGGTTTACGTGGAGCAATGTGTTTACATCAGTTATTTGGCGAGGAGCTGTAACGTCTGATGTAAATTTATCAAGATGTGTGACTTCAGGTGGTAACATTTCCTCCAGCTCTCGCAATTCATGACCCGCAATGACATCTATCTTGTCAGGTACGTATAGTTGTGGTGCATCAGCAATCACCTGTGTGTTTCCCAATTCTATCCGGTACTGTCTGGGATTCACTGGCGGCGACACAACATCTCGAAGCGTGGTATAATACACCGCCCCCTGAGAATTCCTCGGTGCTAGATATCCAAGTGCCATTCTTCCACCATCGGAGAGTGACGTGCTGCTGTTCCGGAAAGTGATACACCCACACGAACCGTGTGGGTGTAGGGTCGGAATTTTGTAGTGTAGGGGTAATTTTCTCTGGCGCGAATTTTAGTGGTCTGTCTTCTGAAAAAACAGGCTCGATTCGCACGTTACTGATCTGTGTACAATATATCGCTTTATCAACAGAACACACAGTAATGCTGCCTTTACTGCAGTGACTTAAATCTGCTTCTGTAAACAAGATGTAGTTACGCTGAATGTTGTCCAGGCCAAAATATGTAAAGTCGAGTAAATACTGAAAATTTATATCATCAGAAATCCGCGTTGGTAGGGCAATTATTTTATGTAATATAAAATAACGACTGGCTGTCTTTAATGGCACATTCAAAATCAGTTTGACACCATGTGCGTCGCCTATAACCGCTACTTTCACTAAGTCCTAATACAAGTGAACATTCTCAGCTCTAGTTCAAGCAAGCAATTCATAACCTTCAGGTAAGTGGAATGATACATTCCGTAAAATGTTGTGCAAAGTAGCTGGGTTGAGAAGGTTTACAAGTAGTTTCGCTAAAAGTATATTGCATTCATCAGTTCACTTAGTTGCTGAATCAACTGCAATAGACTAAACTAACTGCTGAATTACCATGCACAACTCAATTTGGTTATAAATGGTAACATTCAACCATAGTATATCACGAGTAACTTCCTTAAATTTGTCATGAGAATGAATTACGTCCCTGATAATGCTAGACAAATTCGTTATCGCGCCGGAACTGACACCTGTTGTTGCATCCTATTGTGTCATATACGTTACCTGTTTCGAAATAGAATGAATAACGTCTGTTTGACTCCGTTGTAATTCATTAAATACGTCATGCAACTCATGTGCGTCAGAAAAGATAGCTGTACAAAGCAAGGTTTTCAAATCAGTACCACCAAAATCGACTAGGCCTCGACGGCGATCTAACTTCAGCAAAACCTGTTTAAAGTTATTAAGCCTCGACTCCGCGAAGAATGACGAAATAAACGGCCGGCCTTGATCCGTTATTAATGTGGACACCGTGCCATGTCGAGTTGTGGGTTGTATACACTCTGGCAAATGTTTCCGCAGTCTGGTCAGGGATGGGAAAGGCCTCGAAATAATTAGTAAAGTGATCTATAAAAGTTAGTAGGTATTTATTCCTACGGGAGATCATCAGATATAGGCATGCTACATCCATGGATGTGACCTGGAAAGGAGCTGTTGGCTTCTCCATTTCTCCTAGTGGGGCCAAAAATTCTCTGTCTTCCTTTCGCCCCTGACATGCGTCACACCTCCTGATATAATCTGCTACGCACTCTCGCATACCGGGCAACCAGTAGCTGAGTGAAACTAAATCGAATGTCCTTTTCATCTCTGGACGAACAATATAACCTGGGCCATCATTTATTTTAATAACATCATCACTTAAAAGCTGAAATACCGCCTTCAGACAGCACAAATCCCATATGTTTACCCGGGGTTGTGCAAACATGAATTTTCCGGTGTTCAGTTGCAGATTGGTCTTGTCAAACCTCTGCAATACATTTTCCAGTCGCTGAGCATGCTCCTTCGTCGACTTGGAAAATATGATCACATCATCTACGCAGACCCAGCACTCCGTGCCTACTACGTTCTTCAAGACCACGTCCATGAGCCATTGAAAGCTCGATGGGATATTAGACAGCCCGAAAGGTAGTTTTTAAACTCAAAATTCCCAAGTGGAACCGACAAGCCATTTCGTTCCTTGTGTGCTTCTTTTACACTAATCTGCCAAAATCCACTGTAACAGTCAAAGACTGTAAAATATTTGGAGCCATAGAGGGAGGAATTTGTCTCCTCAGATACTGTCACAGGGTAAGTGTCGAACTTAGTCACAGATTAAAGGGCTCGAAAATGGATACAAATCCTACATATTGGACTCCTATCGAGGCTCTGTTTAGGCACTAAGATAGCGGGGGCAGACCAGGGGAACTGATTTCCCTAATAACACCCTTATTCAACATTTTCTTCATTTGAGCCTTCATCTCTTTCCTCAGTGAGTAGAGGACTATACTGAGTCCTCCTTATGGGCTGCGCGTCGCCCACCATTATCTGGTGTTCTATTACATCCGTGCCCTTAAAGTCATTGGTTTCCTTATCATGAAAAACATGGGCGTATTCCAACTGTACGGGCTCAAATAGCTCTCTTTCCTCATAAAAAGTGGTCTAGTTTCCCTTTAACAACTTCTGATACAGGGCTGTGTTTCTTCCTTGTACTTTGCTGACTGGTCGTCAAACCGGATTCTGACCCATTTCCTGCATTAATCCCATCCACTAATTGTTCTAAAATCTCATCAGTCACACCAAGAACTGTGGCCTCGGGGATTGTCAATTCCTCACTCCTGAAGTTTGCGACATCACATGGGCACAGCTGTTCCACGCTCTAGTTACGGAGTGATCGTCCTACGACGTCACTCGGGAAGGTTCGGGTGCCCTCGACTCGACTCGTTGAAGTCCGCGGGCAGACGTCTATTCACTCAATGGGTATGTGAGCGGGGTCCACACAACCCCATGGCGGGAGCTTCCGCTCCTTCTCAGACTCCAATAATACTACTTGCCATCACCAGGTGCTACGGTGACGTTCTCGGTAGCCCTAACGTGACAAGACATTCTCCTGCTTTGCTATCTCACTGTGGGGACTGGCCGGGATCTACTCGTGTTTGCGCCGATTCTCCCGTTTGCTACGTTGAGGGTTGCGGCCTTCTTTGCCCTCGAAGAATACTGTGAGTACCATATGCCCTGTGGGTGGAACGCTATACCCTCGCGGCACTTCGCGCTTACTAGTTAGTACCATCATACCGCACTCTAAATCGATCACGGCATCCAAGCTGGTCATGAAATAAGTGCCTACCGGACCTGCTGTATCGGTAGGGAATGCGCATACCAGGAATGTGTGTTTGAAGTCACATCCTTCCAGCTTGTAGGAAATGGACTGCTGCCCCTTAATGTCTAGAACGTCTTCAGTCACTCTGTACGGTTCCATTGTGGTGACTCTTACTCTAAATAAAACTTCCCAGAATTTGATATTCAATACAATAACTTCGAAAACTATGAAATTTGCTGCTTTATCTTTAATTTAAAAGCCAGTCATGGTGAAGGCAAAATCTCTTTCGCTTTGATGCCGTAACTGATGAGCTTAGTGAAATATGTAAGAAAATATATCTTTGCTGAATATAACGCAAAATAGAACTGGAAAATTTGAAGTAGCCGAAGTCCGATTGCAAGAAAAGTGTGCAGAGCAGTGGGTTACTGGATTTTATAAGTATAATACAATTATATTACGTTACAGACAGGCAAGCAAACGTCGAAACACTCTCTCGTAGTTTTTAATGTTAACTGTATATTTGAAAATCTAACAATTGTTACCACCATCAATACAGACTTAACGTTATTACAACAGCAGAACCAATTTCATTAAGTTTCTTCCCCATCGTATTAGTTTAATCACTTTATAATTAATACGTAACAAATGTCAGGTTTTCTAGAAAACGTTCCTAGCATGGTGTCAGTCGTGCGAATGTTTCTATTGACAATGAACAAATGGCTATTTCCCCTATAATACACACGTAACCTAAGACCTATACTTCAATGTCTGTTTGGTGTAATTCCTTGCCGGTTACTTTAACTACGCAACTAATTTGAAAGCTGTTAGATGTTACTGGACGAACAGTTGACTTGTTCGAAATACGTGCAGTTAAACTCATTCCGCCTTTGTGATAATTCTGATGGATCTATTTTGAAATATTTAAATTAAATGTGTGTAATAATTTTGAAACATCTTACAAAGTATGTCTATTCGTTCAGCGTCACGTGTAAATTTTCCTTTCAGGTTACGGAGAGAACACCACGAAAAGCTAACAAGCAACACACTATACAATTATAATCACTTATAGTTCAATGCGTGCTTTGAAATATCAAAGGTATACGATCTTAATTAGTTTAAGGATGTGGACTCCCTTAGGTCACGCGTTCATGTACATGTCACTGAACTACGGTCGTGTGTCATATGGTTGGTAACTGCAAGTGAAACGTCTCCAATTTCCTGAGCCAGGGCACTTCAGTTCACAGTTAACAGTGAAAGTAGCATGATAATACAAACCATGTGGTTTGAATTTATTTTGAAGACAGTTCACTGATCGAAATGGGTCGAAAGATAATCAAAATTTCTGAATTCGAAAAAAGTTTCCTATCAACGCTAGAAGAATGAAAAAATCGAGCTCCATTTTACTGCATAGTTCGCTCAACAATATGAATTGAGGCGTTTTGTAGTAAGTACAGGGTGGGGCAAAATAACCTCCCTAACTTTGAAGGTGAATAACAAAAAAACTATTTGAGATACAAAAATTTTATTTTTGGATTCTGAAACTGCAACATGGGAAGTTTTAAATCACATAATTTTAAAAAGAATATCTTGCAAGTAGTGGCCGCTATTGTCAATACACTGCTGCAGGCGGATTCTGATATTTTGCATTACTCTCTCAACTCTGTAACATGCGTTACTGGAGCGGTGCCAACCCAAGGGAGATCCATCAGAGGCCCCTTCATAGTGATCGGGTTACAGTGTGGTGCGCAATATCGAGAATCGG
>Ga0123355_10020321_pt1 | contig 10600 bp, 8 predicted proteins | sample TergutEmb28metaG_3_FD_89872 | JGI IMG/M metagenome (GOLD analysis project Ga0123355, IMG submission 89872) | Embiratermes neotenicus P1 segment gut microbial communities from Petit-Saut dam, French Guiana - Emb289 P1 | ecosystem: Host-associated > Arthropoda: Insects > Digestive system > Gut ... | reverse complement strand
TAGCAGCAGTAGTAATAGTAGTAGTAGTAAAAAAAGAGCATGTGGTTCCATTATGGTCCCAAATGACCCATAGATCTTTATAGTTGCATTTCATCTCCTTGCTACTTTAAAATGGGGTTAAGGTATTTTGCCAAGCCTGCTAATGGCCACCAGACTTATTAGGCCATTCACCCTCATGTTATCTAGATCCTTGAACTTCAAGGACATATGACCCAAGGTTCTGTATCTTTTGCATGTCAGTGCCAAACATTATTTTTTGTCCCTGCACAGTCTGCAATCCTGCCACTGTGTGAGTCAGGGTTTAAATGTATGGGCTCTAAGGGTTGTGTGGCCTGTTAACAGCCCCACAGCCGCTTTAAGCTCGTCTAATCATTGCTTGAAGCTCATTTGTTCTATTTGGCAGAGGTTCATTCATAAGGATCTTGGACTGGCAACAACATTTACAGTTCTTCCCCTGTTGTTGTATTCCTCTCTCAGTGACTCCTGGTGGGGACTCCATTAGTCCCTTCCTTGGCCAATTTATCAGCTTCTTCATTTACAGGTATTCCACGTTGCCCAGGTATCCATACTAAAGTGTCCATGAGCCACATAATTTTTCTAGCACTTGCATACTCTTCCATACCAGCGCCGATTTGGTGGTGGATTTTGCAGGTGCTGCTATTGCTGTCCTACTATCAGAGCACAAATGTATTCTCTGTCTCATTATGTTCTTCAACAAGAGGAGTTATGTGCACCTAAGGATTGGCATCACTTCAACTTGAAACACTGTAGAGAGGCTGCCCATAGGAATACTCTCTCTCTATGGTTGTCTATTGGTCCATAAACACCTGCACCAAAGTAGTTGTTAATTCCTGACCCATCGATGCATCCATGTGAGTGTCAGGGTTGGCAATTTTGCCTGGCATACACCAGTCTTCTCTATTTGGTATCAATACTTTTTATTGCTTTAGAAAAAATATTTTTTAAGGATTCTATCCTGTTTTAATCTATGACAATATTTCTGGGGGAACCCAAGTTTCGTATGTCCTAACAATGAATGTGAAATTCCAGAAAATTATTTGTTGTACCTCAAAGAATAACACTGCTGTCCTGTTGGTAACTGCTGACTAATATAGAGTACTGGATAAACACATATAATGCAAAAGTATGTTTACCATCAAACTGTGTACCAAGGTTCATATCAACAGTGCCAATGGTTTATTAGTTACTGCTATTTAAATGGAATCTCAGGAAACTGTTTAGCGCAGTCACTGTTCTATTATTTTACATTCCACAAAATGGTGTTGGTAGCTCAACAAAAGTTTCAAACAGTACACTACGAAGTATAGGATGGCCCCTTTTCACAGACAGCCATTCTTATGAAAATATCTATGCACATCATATTTAATTTTATTAATGATCACATCGAGACCAGCCATTCTACAGGTGATGAATTAGGAATAAATTCTCCATCTTATATTTTGGTAAGTACTGCATTTTTCCATCATACATAATTTCAGGACATGTAAGTCACACAGTGACTGCTTGTCTTAGAAGTTCATGCATCCACAGGGGTTCTTATTAGTCAATGTAGGACAGTGAAAAGTAAGATGCTGTTGTGTACTCCAATCACAACACTCACACCAAGTGCCATGACAATCAGTCAACTGGTACCAAAGTGGAAATGTTGTGGGCGGACCCCGCACATCATTATGGGACCTATAAGTCACAAAGAGGCTGTCTTGCCTTACAAATTCATGCATCCACTGGGGTTCCTCTTAGTGACCACAGGACAGTGAAAAGGACAATGCTGAGGTGTCCTCCAATCCATAATATTCACCCCAAGTGCAATGGAATCAACCAACTGGTTCAAAAGTGGATATGTCTCAAATATGTGCTCACACACGCGCACACACACATGATTATCTCAACAGTCCATTTTTCTTGCCCCTACACAGGAAGGAGCATAGGAACAATGTCACAGAAAAAAACATTGCAATTTAATTTATGGTCCCTAAACTTTACCCAGTTATAATTCAAATGAGTGATTTCTCCCACAGAACTCTAAGAAGAACAGATCTGTTAGTGTTCATGAATCTTGGCTACAACTACAATTTCATCCATACAAAGAACAAAAAATTTGTAAAAAAAAAAAAAAAGCTTACCAATAACAAATCCTGAGCTGATATCCTCACTGAATAAGCAAATGTTTTCTCATCTTCATCTTCGACAAACTGATTAGGGTTTGCAGTCCACACACGAACCTGGAGTTTAAATAGTCAAATTATAAATACAAAGTCTGAAAAAGTAGCAACTATTTTGCCTGTATTGTCTGTTTTCAAGAAGTACCGGATTAATGATCCAATACATGCATCATTTATTCATTCATTTGTTCATTCTGTAGTCTGTCTTATGAGAGGTTCAGAGCCACTTACACACTACAAGCTACAGTTCATAACAATTATATTAAAACAAGGCTTTGATTCCTCAATTAAATGTCTGTTATGCCTTACAGTGGACATCAGTAATAACAAAACAGAGTTTTGTATAAATATATCTAAAGCTTAACTTTAATCAGACATGCTAACTACATGGATAACAATGTTACAGCTACAAATACCACAGTTGATTCCATTGTGCCTTATCTATGCCAAATTATGTGGAAATAACACAAATGGAACATGTTCATACTCAGTGTCAGACTACCAGAACCTGGCACAAAACCATACAACATACATGACATTCTTAAATGTAAATACATGGGTATGACATATCACATGAAATCTGCAGCTCTTTTTGTGGTACAACACCTTGACTGTGCAAGCAAAATATAAAAAATTTGTTGTGTATTTTATGTATACATCATAATTTTGGGATTAGTAAAGCTTTAAGCACAAATTGATAAACAACACAACGAAAAGAATCAAAGAAAGGAAAATAAAATTCAAGTACATGAAGTATTCAGATTCTATCATGAAAGTTCCCAGAGTATAAAATTCATAATATTGTTATTACTCACCTGTTCCTCTGTTATTTGCATGAAAAGAATTAGGTAATACAGCAGGTCTGTCAGTGCTGACTCCACTCTCATGGATAACTTGTGACCATCAACTAATGCACTGACAAACTCAAATATGCTGAACACCAAATTTTCAAAGCCAAGAACCTCACCTGTAAATAATGTGTAATCAAGTCAGTACACTCTGCAAGCCACGGTTGCTGAAATGGTAAAAGCTTGGCACATGATTTAAAGTAACCAGCTGAGGTCATATTCAAGACAGACAGACAGTAAAGAAATTCAGCACACTTGCTACCTTCCAGGTACAAAAGCCATAAATTGTGTAGACAATTGTTGACAATTTGGCAGCACTCACTTTGTGAACAGCTTCACCATAAATAAATATATATCACTAAAGCTATCATCATCGAGTTAAAATGTACGTGACTTGTTTAAGTTGGGGTTTACAGGTTAAAACTGTCTTACTGCATTTTAGCAAGGGAAAGGGAAAGTTACCACCCCTACTAAAAAGAATTCAGGGGAAGACAATGATATTAGATGCTTCTCAAGAATAAATATTTGGCTCAAATGCTAATTAAAATGACGGAACACTTGTCAGAAAATAGTGTTAAGGCATGCTGGCATTCACTAGGATCAAAAGTTTACTTTCACATGACACTGTAATCTGTTCTTAATTGTTACAGAATTCTACTGCCCCTGGCATCCACCCAGTATCATGTACAATCTCTGCTCAATGTTCTTTCCTCTGGGGTAAAGCAGAACACTCATCTCCATCTAGTGTTGAGGTCAACAATGCTACCAGCTCTATGCCCATTTCACTGTATGCCTTCATATTACAGTGCTTAGCCCTTCAATGACACTGGGCTTTAAATTCAAACTACTTCCCAGGCCATAGGTGTTTTAAATGTATGGCACCCTAATGAATTCATGGCTGTAAGGTGCACCACGACCGGTCATGTGAAGACTTAAAAGTGTATATAGAGCACTGAGGGATTAATTAGTACTTTACCTGCAGAGTACTAGAAAATTGATTATCCAGTCAGAACAATATTTTAGCACCACAAGGATGCATGAGGCCAACATACATACAGTCAAGTGTTAGTGTGACAAGACACTGTCAAACCATAAATTACATAATGGTAAAAGCAATGGGAAGTATATCTAATGAATAATCTGTGTGCACCAACCCAACAGTAGATTTCTTATGCTGTACACTGTTTGACAGCACTTGGTGGGCTGGCACAGTCACAGTAGAGGAACCAATTGTCTGGCCGAAGTTCAAGCCTCTTTTTCCATGTGCAGCTTAACATATCCTCATACTTCTGCATAATGTGCCTGGGTGAATCTGGCCTTGTTTGAACAAACAAACAACCTGTCTGGCTTGCTACTGCTTTGTGCCATTTTCTGTCACTTCTGTTATAAAATGGAGAGTGTTGTCTGCTGCTTCATAAAGCTCAGACTGCATAATGCCAGTGAGCTACAGGAACCTAATGTATGCACCATTTTCAACTGATGAAACGAAAACCTGCTCTTCCATTTGTAAATGACCAAAGATGACAGAAAAACACAAGAACAAGTACAGCACAAACAAAGGTTGGTGCAGTGTAATAGCCTGTGTATACAGTTGGTGCATGAACTTCATGGAAAGGGAAGCAAGCAGAGGGATATTTAATTCCTCCTCTTCCTATTCCTAAAATCAAAGCACTCACTTCTGACAGGAATGTAGGGTAGTGTTGTCTGTGCCAGTCACTGGGTGAATATTAATGATACAGTATTCAAGCACTATCTTCACATGACATGTACAACAGTTGTTCTGCAGTAAGAACATTTCATTGCAAGGCACTGTATGATATGCCAAACATCATCATCATCATCATCATCATCATCATCATCATCAACAACAACAACATATTCAAATAAATACAATCACAATTGCTACATCCTTCAATTCCCATGTTTGTTCAAAGTTAAACACACATAAGACCACGTGAATGTGATCTGCTCTGTCATGTTCACAATGCACCTAGTACGAATTCTGTTTAGAAAGAGAAACTGAAAACACAAGTAATTACCTTGATCCCTCGATTCAAAGATTTCACAGTAGCATACAAATTACCACAAATTGGAAACCCACCTTTACTGACACTATTGTCCCCTACTCTTCATGACACCCTTTTGAACATAAGGATCCCACAGTCAGATACTCGTACAACCACTTCAACACCTACTGTTCATAAACACTTCAGTACAACATCGAGAACAAAACATTATTCATAACATTCTATTCTATAACTCATTTCCCATTCCTCATACTACACAACTACCTAAAAAATCAACCAATAAAACTCTTACAAAAATAAACCTAAGAAGAAAACTAGGCTGTCTTTAAATATGCGGTGAAAGAAACCACATTTATCACCAATCTGCGTAGAAAGTGAATCTAAACTTAAGCCCAAATGTAACAACAATTATGATCAGCCATGGAAATATTCAATCTTACTTGCATCGATTAAAAATTGTAGGAAGTCCAGAGTGCCCATGCAAACATAGTACACAAACAGTAGACCATCTGATATTCCAGTGCAAAAGGCTAAAGAACGAAAGAGAAATTTTGAAAAACAGCGTACTTAAAGTAGGCAACTGGCCAGTGAGTAAAAGTGAACTAACCAATAGGAATCTGAAGCAATTAATTAGATACATAAACTCAATGGACCTTGAAAAGATAAATCATTCTAACGAACAGATGTAATGAATACTAACAACAGAAATGGAAGATTACAATAGCATGTAGTATTACTTACTCTAATGGAGCATGCTGAGGATTTAATAAATAAATAAAAAATCACCAACCTATTTAAACATGCTGATTTGAAACTACATTTTAAAACCAAGAATTCTAAAGAACACAGTCTTAGACTCAAAAAACAAATTAATCATGAGAATGACAAATATCTTACCAGGGGCATACACAAACTCTCATGTCATGACTGTGGCAAAGCATATGCTCGCCAAACAGGCAGTAGTTTCACTAAGAGATTTTATGTACACCATCTTTCTTGTAGGAATAACAATACAACTGCAAAATTTGCACAATATCTCCTAGAATACAGCCACTATTTTGGTAGAATGGAGATCACCATGCAAACCCTATACTTCAATAAGAAGGGCACCCATATGGACACCTTGGAAAAATTCTACATATATAAAAGAAACTACAGAAGATAACCAATTAAACAAGAGACATTCTATACAGCCTAAGAGAATTTTTGAGGCTATCGTCGAAGGTGAAGTTAATGACAAGCACATTACACACCCACCCATCCTCCCTCAAGATAAGTTGCAACATGCACACAGTTGGTTTCCACCCACTACAGGGAACAGACATGCCCAAGGCCATCTTATGATTTTACATGAAGTAAATCTCATATAAAAGTATGGCAACAAAATGGAAATAGTAATAAGAAGAAATAAATTTCTGAATTATGTATAAACATCCATTAGATTCAACCACACATAAATTTTTTATCATTTATTACTTAAATTCTTTTTATATTTTATTAAATATATTAGAAATATCAAAATCATCTGAAGCTTCTAAACACATAAAAAAACATAATAAAAATCCAAAATCTTGCGATAATCTTCAAGTTCCAGTAAGACACTACTGCACAACAGAACAATTAGATATAAGCCATCTCTCCAAATAATGCCTACGAGCCCCGCTCCTACAATTTTGTCTTTTACATACATTTTATAATCACTCTATACTAATATCCTTTTTCATTCTTCTTAAAACTTATACAAAAATACAATTTTTATGAACTCTATATGATTTTATTCCTGAAGCTGCATATATCTTTATGTTATGTGTATTATATGACACTGTATTGTTAGGTTTGAGAACTCAAACTCATGTGGCTGTGAAATTTTCCCTTTTTGTTTCCACAGTTCGCCTGATAATAGCTATATAATCTAGCCGCAACATGTAGCTGATTTCCTTGAGAAATAAATAGTTATGTTTAGGCTGAACATTTTGTACTTTCAAAAGTATGTCATTACAGAATGTTTCAATAGCTCCTCAGGACTGCAGGCTCTGTGGAACCTTCAGGTTCCACAAAAGGTAGGGAATTTCAAGACAGACTAAGCTACCATCCTTTCAAGAAAGACCCTGTCCTACAGTAAGAGTCAGGTAAATTATTTATTCCATTCAACTCACCATCAGAGTCCACAATTTCATCCACTGCCTCAGTTCCATTTACAACAGTCTTCAAGTAAATGTCTGCACTATGTGTGAGAGTCTGCCACACAGGAGGCAGTATCTGTGGCAGCCATGGTGCTATCTGCCTTGGTACTCGTTTCACTAGAAGTGCTAGGGCTGGAATATTTTAGACATACCCTACATCAGCATTTCTAAAGTCTCATAAAAAGGATGATTACACAAAAAAGAAATACACACACAAACACACACACACACACATATATATATATATATATACATATACATATATAATGTAGAGTAGTGTGCAAATTAAGTACAGGATATCATAGTCATTTTGTATATTTACCTTTAATAATGTCAGTTTTTAAACAAGAATCACTGTGAATCCCATCTGGCACTTGCAGCCCATGTACAAATCTCTCAGAAAATGAAGGCAGAACTGGATTCAGTAGAGTTCTTGTTACTCCATTATTGTAGCCAGACATTGCAGATATCATGCACACACACGTGGAGAAGATCTCCACAGCTCGCCCCCTAATTCGAACACTATATTTCTGAGAAAAAGAGACTAAGAATGTACATGCAGAACCAAAATGTACTATGCAGTGACTACCATGCTTAACAACTCTGTTTCTATTCTTTCATACTTTCTCACATGGCGCTGGGATAGTGCAGTTAGTACAGTAACCAGACTATGGAATAGAGAGGTGCAGAAATGTGGTTTGGTCACCAGCAGAAACAAGAGAATTTTCACTCCTTCAAAGCATCCACACCAACTCAGGGGCCCCCTCAGGCTATTTAAAGGTTACCAGCAGCTCTTCCCTGCGGGTAAAGTGGCCAAGTCATTAAGAGGGCCTCAACCTAGTGCCAATGTTCACTCCTTCATATGTTTTCAGAGCATGAATCATACTGTAGCACAGTGAGAACTTTACTTACTTCCTGAGATTAATCAGTGACTTGTTTCATCATTGGTTGTGAGTCAAGCTTTGTCAACTGTGTCAGTTAGCGGCATTAAATAAGAAATGACATGACATACTGTGAAAAATTCTGAAGAATAGTGCTGTGTCTTGCATTAAAATACCACCCATCCATGTAAGAAATACTGTTAGGATAGTTGGTTTAAGCACAGGTAAAAACGTGGGTATTGAAAGTAAGACTAAACTACTATTTCAAGTGTATGAAGTACAGTAGTAACTAAAATATTGATATGTGTCATAATTATGCCATGTAGTTATTTTATTATAAATATTAATTTTCACTGTTCTTGTATGAAAAATAAGAAAATAAACATGTTTATTTCATGTTTTATTCAAGACCAGTTCCTTATGTAAACTATATCAGCAATGGGATTGACGAATACCCATTTGTCAATCCCATTGCTGATAGAGAATGAAACAGAACAACTTTTAAGAAATCTAACAGAACTTTCTCCACACATATTTCATACAGCCTACTGGCTTCTCAAAACCAATTCTGTTATTTGGTTCACAATAAAATGGTTCTGTCTGGAAAAAAAAGTCATGAATGATAATCACAGCAGTCATCTGCACAAATTTTATCACTTGTGAATACCATCCATAATGTAATATGACTTCCCAAACCATGTTTCCCATACAACAATATAATGAATGTCACGAAGATCATTTGGAGTAAGTAATCTAAAGTGCAATCATCATACTAGTTATTCTTAAAACCTTTCACTTCATTTGTTTTCTGGGCTTGCACAGTAGTTTAAAGAAGGCTGTCCCATCCGTGTATCCCACCATATATCATAAAGTGCAGACACATACCAAATAAGTACAAAAGGAAATATTTCAATCTGTATTATACAAAAGTGAACAATTAATTAAAACATAATTTACTTAAATGTAGTTTATCCCTTACCTGTTCATCTTGAAATATACGATACATTTCTGATAAGATCACAGGAGCAATGTGAGGAAGTTGCACGTCAGTCAAGTCACGAGAAAACTCAGTCAGAACTCGCATTGCTCCATGAACAGCCCATTCAGTGCCACTGGATAGGTAATTAATCAATATATCAAACAGACTTGGCCAATTCTCTGGCCAATCCCAATGTGCTATTGCAGAAATTGCGTATGCTACAGACGATCGCACCTGAAGAATGAAAATACGATTTAAAAAATTAAAGATTTTAATATATGAGATCTGGTCTTTTCATTGGGATGAGTATGAAAATGGAAATCTTCTGTGATGTGAAGCTCTGTACTTTGGAAGACCTACAGAAATGCCTTGTAACAGTGAATACATGTCACAAAGACAGGACTATAATGATAATTCAGTGTTTGAATTGAAGAACAGTTACACAAAATAGAATGTTTCAATAACCAGTCTGAAGAAAAATACACACCTTACTAATAGATTCCTTCAATCCAAGAGGAAGAAGCTCTTTTATAGTAACTTTCGCATGCTCTGTTGTTTCTGGAGGTTGAAATGTAGATGAATAATTGCACCAGTGGGTTTCCACATACTGCTTTAAAAGAACTGATGCTAATTGCCGCACAGGCAATGGTCCATCAGAATCAACAGTAAACTCAGCAAGGTGAATGCCAAAGTCTGAAAAACATTATTAAAACATTGTTAAATAGATGAGTGAATTCACAGCACAGTCTTCTGGACGTGGGGTTGAAAAACCCATTGATCTGAGAAAATCAATGTTCCTGTTTGGTAAGTAAAAACTGGGGTCACATATATATCTGCCTGATGGATGCAACAAGATCAGACATGCAAGACTGGTATGCAACTTTATATGTGCTGATTGCAGAACACAGAAAATTCAAATACATTTTATTTAGGGTAATAAATTTAATGGATAAATCCCCTGCCCCCGCTCCTCCATGTATCATCAGTATCGGTCACTAAAATAAAACCCTTTATCTGAAACCTTGGTACTTATACAAAAGGCTAGGCTTGCCGAAAAAGTTTGTGCTTGGGATGTATGACAATTCAGTCTGTCATCAAAATCAAACTACAAAGGCTAACACAGGTAAATTCTCCCACCCCCCACCCCGAAGTGTTTGAGGGTTAATCATTAAATCATGGCAAGTATTTTTTTGGGCCAAAAATGTTGCAATGTGGGACATGGAGCATACCTATTTGAAAGTAATTTGCATTTACTTATAATTTTATTATCAGATGGAAGTGCATGTAGAGGAGCCACCGCAAGCAAACTTCACGCCTCTGAATCATGGTCTTATACTGGCACAAACAGTAAAGCGAGAACAAACAGTACAATGAAAACCACTTGCACCAACTCTTAAAAACCTTGAAAGTAGTCCCTGATGATGCCTACAGTCCCCCCCCCCCCCGGGTTTGGGAAAGCGAAACCCCACTGCCACACCTGACCCCCCAACCCATGCCAC
>Ga0123355_10020320_pt1 | contig 10600 bp, 9 predicted proteins | sample TergutEmb28metaG_3_FD_89872 | JGI IMG/M metagenome (GOLD analysis project Ga0123355, IMG submission 89872) | Embiratermes neotenicus P1 segment gut microbial communities from Petit-Saut dam, French Guiana - Emb289 P1 | ecosystem: Host-associated > Arthropoda: Insects > Digestive system > Gut ... | reverse complement strand
GTTGGCCAAACCTTCGCGGACAGGATTAACGCCCGACCTGACCTCGGCCGGTACGATCCCTCAGTCGCGGCACGTAATCCACGAGAACAAATGCCATACACCAATAAAAAACGGTGATGTAATAGCCTGGCGCGAACAACCAGTCTTCAAAACCAGCATGAATCAAACCGGCCAGCATCACCATGGCCAAAGGAATGGCTGGATGAGTAGCATTGCCTGTCCTAATCATCCACGCTACAGTCTGAACAACCTTGGTAAAGAGCATCAGTAGCAACATATAGAAAGGTACTGCTCCCAGTAAGCCAACCCAAGCCGTAATCGCCAAGTAGCTGCTACCATGTTCCTTCGAAGTATCGGAGGAAGTTGAAAAGTTTCCCAGATGTTCGGTCGGGTCTGTTCCGTTATCGGATGTTCCGAAGCCCGTTCCAAACCACCAGTGCGTTTGGATCGATTCGACCGCATCCTGCCAAGGAGATTTTCGAGAGCTGAGTACACCTAGGCTAGGATCCTTTCCCTTAAAAAGGACTTCACGCGTTAGCGAAGAAACGGTGTTCGAATATGACTCGGGGCGGAGAATAGCGGATGCACTGGCCAGTATGGTAAGGATTACAATCCCTTGCATCAATACTCTGTACTTGCGCAGAGCGACACAAAGCAGTGCGCAGACGAGGAAGCCTGCGATCATTGCTGCTCTAGAATTGCTGGCGAAAATAAGGCCTGCGCATACGACAAATGACAAAGCTCGCCTTCGGCGCAGTGATGGCTGATCACTGGCAAGAGTTCCCCAGAGCAGGATCGGGGCCGCCACAATCCCCATTACGGCTCCCAATGAGTTGGGATTACCCATGACGTCAAACCATGAGACGTAGGCAGCACCAACTAGCCCTACGAATACCTCACAGCTGGTTAGCAGCCCATCGAAAAATCGGTTTTCACGACCAAATACCGCAAGTCTGGCCCCGGTGCCTGCGTACGCAAACAGTAACAACAGGCTTAGGACCTTCAGCAAAGAAAGGGTGGTATAGCGTGAAACTGCCACGGACACAAATCCCGCCAACACGGCAAATAAAGCGACAATATGAAACAGACCAAAGTGATGTTCCCGGTTTTTCAGCACGATGAGTAAACCAACGAGTGCTCCAGTTGCGAGACTGACCCAGCGTGCCACGTTCCAGCCTGAACCTAGTGGCAAACCCATTCCTGCAAACAGGAACACCACAACTACAACCGGAAAGAACATTTGGCGGTACATCCATACCGCAGCCAGCAGGACTTCGAGGAAAAGAGCTTCTGCGAGATAGGTTTGGCTGGTGAAATACCCTGGACGTGAATACGCGAGGTATAGCAACACGAACAGAACTGCGGTTACGGCCGCCAGCAAAGCGCCTTTCGGGATCCGATCAGTCACGGGACTCCCCAAGAGCGTCAATCATATGCTCAATCGCGGTGGCCCACAGTAGCGGAGAATACTGAGAGATGAGCTGCTTGCTACGAGCGCCCATCGTCTCACACAGCTCGGGTCGACAAGCAAGATTTCGCATCGCTGAGGTCAAAGAGGTCACATCTGCTGGCGAGACTAATAGTCCGTTCCAATTCTCTCTTAACAAGTCAGCAGCGCATCCGGCCGCCTGGCTTAAGATCACCGGCAAGCCACAAACCATCGCCTCATTCACAACCAATCCCCAGGGATCGGTGTATGTGGGGAGAATCAACATCTCAGCCAGCGCGTAGTAAACAGCCAACCGCTCGCGCTGGGCGAACCCAGCGAACATTATGGTCCCTGGAGATATGGCGCGAGCCTGCTGCTCCAATTGTGCCCGTGCCGCACCATCACCAACAAAGACCACGCCGATCTGTCGGCGAATCGACTCTTCCAGTTTGGCATAAGCGGACAGTAATTCAAACACGCCTTTCTCTCGAACCAAGCGGCCGGCGAAAAGAAAATAGCGTCCAGGCAAGCCAAGTTCAGCGCGGTTCCTAGACGTATTTTGGCGAGCGTCTTCTGCTGCGGCAGCGTAGAATCGGTTATCCACCGCGTTCGGCGCAATAAAAATAGTTTGCTCATTGACCTTATGGAGGCGAAGATACTCCAAGGCTGAACGTCCAGGAACGACGAATCCACTGCAACGCTGGACGAATTTTGTCTTTAGGAACTCCACCAGGGCGTGCCCTCCTCGCATATCCTGCGCATTGCTCTCCGACCAAAGAACAAAAGGCACGTTGTGTTTTCGCGCCCAAAACAAAGCTTGCCAAGAGGCAATGTAGTTGTAACCTCCGCAGAGGATCACTCCTGGGGCGGCCCGAGCCAGCGATTTGCTGACATCACAGTTCAGGAGTACGTTATACATGCCCACCCGCATTCGCCGTGAACGCAGGATCTGATACGAAAAGTCCATTTCTTCCTTGTAGATCCTCCATTGGCGCAGGTTTGGATCGGTCTCTGCCAAGAAGATGACGTGTGGATCAATTTTTGAATTCTTGGCGACCGCGCTAAACAACGGAATACGATAAGGGGAGATGATCTCTGTCAAAATCACCAGGCGGTACTTCATCCCGCACACTCTCGGTAGATTCGTGCCAAGTTCTCCGCCTGATGCACCAGAGTGAACCTGTCGAGAATCGTATCGCGGGCTGCCGCACCGAGACTTAGGCGGCGGGGCTCGTCGCGGAGAAGCATCGCGAGTGCCAACGCCAATTCCCTTTCATTGTTCGGCCCCACCAGAAAACCGTTTGAACCATGTTGGATGATCTCCGCAATGCCCTGACCGCGGCAGCCAATCACGGGCTTGCCCGCAGCCATCGCTTCGAGGTACGCGCACCCCAAACCTTCGTAACGGCTGGGCAGCGCGAATACAGTGCATCGACGCATGGCTTCCGCTAAGTGCGGTCGAGGCTGTCGCCCGAGAAAGCGTACTCGATCGACAATCCCCAGCTGCCGTATGAGCGCCTGCAGGCGAGATTGTTCCGGGCCATGTCCAATGATCTCCAGCGTCAATGTGGGAAAGTCTGAGACGATCGAGGCAATCGCCCGGACCAGAACTTCGTGACCTTTGATGGGAATGAGGTTTCCGACCGACAAAACGACCGGGGCGGGTGAGGAAGGGGACTCGGTCTCCGGGGAAAAAAGTTGCGCATTCACGCCGTTGTATACAACCGATGTGCGACTGCCTGGCCCTATGCCTTTCAATACCTGTTCGCGAACTTGCTCGCTAATGCAGATCACGCGGCGTGATCCTCGATATACGCGCTGGCAGAGACGGCGGCACCATTCGCCTGTTCGTCCCCCAACTTGTTCCGTCGCAAAGGCATCCAGACCATGGACCGATACCACGTAGGGCACTCCCAACTCGGTGCTTAGCAACATGGCGGCGTGCCCGCTAGGCAAAGGTGCGTGGGCATGAATGAGGTCAATTCTACGCAAGCATTGCAATTTACGAACGCGACCCACAATACGCGCGAAGACAAATGCCCCGGCCATCGGAAGCCCAAAATTTCCAGGTAGAGAGAAATATCGGAGCCACTCTGTCGGCACGCCAGATTCTCTGGCCCGAGCCTTCCAGCGGTACATCGGTTGTATTGCTAAGACCATATTTGCTATACCAGCTTCGGCCAGCGCATTGATTGGCTCGGAAATAAAGCAGCCTGCAACCTCGTCGCGTTCGCTGGGATAGAAAGGTGTAAGCGTAAGCACCCGAACAGTTCTGCTGTCACCTTCGACCAACTCGCTGGCTCTAACACTGAGAATAGGGCGTAAATGTGGAGTCTCTGTCACGCCGGCTGTGCCTCGCCACAGCGTCGGCTCAACACGAGCCAGCGGAATAACAGGTCGCTTCGATCTACACCCGCCTCGTGCTCGTGAAATCGTTGCCATGCTGAGGTCAGATCGACAACTCCGCTCAATGGCGGTGGAAAATCATGCAGAGCTTGCATCATCTGTGCTCGAAGGCTGGTGCGCAGCCAATGAGCAAGCGGTGGCGTGAATCCTCTCTTTTCTCGCCAACGGATTCGGTCCGGCACCCATACCGGGAGAGCTCTCCGCAGCAGGGCTTTTCCGAGCCCGCGTTCAAAATGATAAGCCCGAGGCAGCTTGCGAACGAAGTCGATGAGATCACGGTCGAGAAAAGGAGTGCGGCACTCGAGGCCAGATCTCATGCTAGCTCTATCCACTTTCACCAGGGTCTGTTCGGGGAGATACGCCGCAGTCGTCGCTTCGATCGCAGAGTCCGGATACCGCAAACGGGCATGATGAAATGCTCCGGTTCGCAGTTCCTCCAACCCCTGTGACGCAGCAATGGAAAACGGAGCCCGAAAAATCCGGAGCAGATCCTTTCGCTGTTTTTCCGGATAGAGTAGGCCCCAGTCTGATCGCGCCAGAAAGCCCAACAAGCCAATACCGCGCCAGGAACTGCTCCAATGACGCAAAGCAACCCCCGCAGCAGCGTTGACACCCGAAAATCGTCTGAGGCCATGCAGAGAGTAGTAGCGGAAGAATTCGCGATACCCGGCAAAGCACTCGTCTCCTCCGTCGCCAGACAACATAACCTTGCAGCTCTCTCGGGCTGAGCGGCAAACAGCGAATGTCGGAAACATAGACGCATCGCCGAAGGGTTCGTCATAATGATCAATTAAAGCATCGAAGCAATCCAGAACTTGCTCAGATGTAAAGTGGACGTCCTGATGATCGGAATCGATCCGGTCAGCAATCATACGAGCATAGGGCGATTCATCCAGCTCCTGGTCATCGAATGATGCACAAAATGTTCTGAACTTGGTTCCGGGCATCAGTTCCCGCATCGCAGCCACGATGCAAGTAGAATCTATCCCTCCTGAAAGGAATGCCGCCACCGGCACATCGCTGCGCAAACGAAGTCGCACGGACTCGCGCACAAGGTGGCGAACCTCTTCTACCGCTTCCTCTTTGCTTGGAGGCCTGCGCGGAGGATCATGCGGAAAAGTTGGCTCCCAATACCTCCTTCGTCGGATTTCCGCTCCATGCTCGGCGGTTAGAACCTCCCCCGCCATCAACTTACGCACTCCCTGAATATGAGTCCGTGGAGCAGGGATGTAACGCACAGCGAGAAACTGAGCCACGCCAGCGACATCGAGACACCGGTCCAGTTGCGGGAAAGACATCAGTGCCTTCATCTCGGAAGCGAAAGCGATCCCGCCCGCTCCGACACGACACCAGTAAAGGGGCTTTTCTCCAAAGGGATCACGGGCTATAAGCAGACGTTTATTCTTTTCGTCGAGTAGCGCAAAGGCAAACATCCCGACAAGTTGGTCGAACAAAGCCTCACCTGTTTCCTCATAAAGGTGAATGAGCACTTCGCAATCGCTTTGAGTACGGAAACGATGTCCCTTTTCCACGAGCCGGGCGCGTAGTTCGACATAGTTATAGATTTCTCCGTTGCAGATGACCCAGATTGTTTCGTCTTCATTGCAGAGCGGCTGCTTGCCGCCCTGTAAATCGATGATCGAGAGGCGCGTGTGACCCATTAGGCAGAGTCCACCCTGTCGTTCCTCGCACCCTTGATCGTCGGGCCCACGATGACGCAGCAACTCCCCGGCATGTCGTGCCCAAGCTCGCATACCGTCGGTCAGAGGCGACGCGGGATCGAAGACTCCGTAGATTCCACACATTTTAATGTTTCCGCCGTTTGGCGGCCGACTGTTCGAACACCTCCTGCCACTTTGCAGCGATGACGTCCCATTCGAACTTCTGCGCATGAACCATGGCGGCGTCTGCCATTGCCCTTCGCAAATCGGGATGCCAAATCAACCGGTCCAACTTGTCATCCAGCTCGGCATCGGAGTCGACGAGGAAGCCTGTTGCGCCGTTGACAACATAGTCGGGGCAATAGATTTTCATTGCAATAGCCGGCAACCCACAGGCAGCTGCCTGCCCTAGTACCTGTGGATGACCTTCAATGATGCTGGGGAAAAGAAAGACATCGGCACCGCGCATTTCTTCCCCCAATCGTGCCTGCGACAGATGCCCTAGGAATTCCACATTCTTGCATCTGAGGTCTGCCGCCAGGTTTTTGCAGATCTGTTCTTCCTCTCCTATTCCGGCAATGCGAAAGCGGACTTGTGGTCGGCGAGCAGCCTGTCGTACGACCAGAGGTACCCGCTTGTAGGGTCGCATAGATCCGGCGTAGAGCACTGTTACGGTGTTGCGCGGTAATTGGCGAGCCCTGTGAGGAAAAAAATAGCGGCCGTCGATTCCGTTGTGAATGGTCGCCGCATCTCGTCCAAGTTTCTTTCTTATAAGGTCCGCGAGGTAAGAATTATTAGCAAAGACCGCATCCGCCTCGCGAATATTTCTGACCCGCGGAGACGGGTACGGACCGCAATACAGGCCGCCAGAAACAACGTGGGTTACAACTGCGGTATTCCACCCTAGCGTTCGCCGCAAGGCAAAAAAAACCGCGTCGAGCGGACCTTCGCGGGGAAAGAAATAGACGTCGGGGACGGTTTTGAGAATCTCCCAGGACGTTCGCACAGTGTTTCCATGCGCATGCCATAGGAGAAGCTTGGTATTGGGCCGCGATACGATCCGCTGATCAGGAGCGCCCTCATGCAACATCGTTACGGCAACCCGCTCCGGGCTAAGACGCGCCACAATCTCCTTGGCAGAAAGGTTTTGCGCATTTGTATCGGCTTCGTCGGCAAACGACGGTGTAAAAAGAGAAATCATGCTTGCACAGAAATGTAAGACGCGAGCTGGCTAGGAAGCCTGGTCTACCGCTTTTCTCCATTCTAACTGAAGCTCATGGAGTCGTGCCTGAACGCGCGACTGCTGGTCGCGCTGCTCGATTTCCTGTTGCAGATGCTGGCGGGCGATTTGGAGCAAGCGCCGACGCACCGGCTTTTGCAGAGCAGCGCCAAGCGGAGATTGCTCGCCGGGGTCTGCTTCTAGGTCATACAGGTTCTCGACAAAGGAACCGAAATGGAGCACCAGCTTGTAGCGTGATTCCCTGACTGACAGCACGCGCGGCCCCATGCGATTATCTGGACGGAAGGGATTCGTGCAGCCCATCACGCATTCTGAAATCGCGGCACCCCCGAACGGTTCGCCTCGTTGCAACTCAGGCCAATAGCTTCGGCCCCAAAAGGCCGTCGGAGCAGCCAAGTCTGCTGCGGCCAATAGTGTCGGGGCGAGATGGATCAAGCTGAAGGCGTCTTTGCCGATCTCTCTGCCGGACCTTCCCGACACCCGTAATAGCAGCGGCACATGAATCAGTTCTTCCATCAGCGCCACTGGAGGATGGTACCTACCTCCATGGTCGAGAAACTCTTCTCCGTGATCCGCGGTAAAAGCAAAGATGCAGTCATCCCACCGGTTCGATCGTTGCAGCCACTGAACTAGTCGCGCCACTTGCTGGTCGACCCAACGAACTCCCGCATCGTACAACACCACGATCTCATCACGATGATGTTGGAATCCACGAGGCCCGAGGTCCGAGCGATTCCAGTAAGAATTTAAATAGCGCGCTCGGTAAGGTGTAATCGGGGAATGCTGCATAAGAACGAGAGCAGCCTGTTTCGGGTAGTACGGCGAGTGCGGATCCATCAGATGCAGCCACAAAAAGAAAGGATCATCGCCGACAGACGACAGCCACGCTCGGGCTTGGTCGATGACCACGTCGGCTGTCGGAAAGCGTCGGAGGGCATCGAGCGAAGTCGGCACTGGCGTCACCCCCTGGCAGTATCTGAAATAAAGCTCGTCATACACTTTTCCCAACGGACCTATGGCCGATCGAAGTTTTTGCAGGTTCCGGTTCAAACGGCTTGCCCAACCATGACCATTTTCAGGACCAATTCTCTCTGCCTGGAGCCCAGTTGGAATATCTTCCAAAAAATCGCGGAATGTGTCGAAACCGTAGTGATAGCCGAAACGCGATGAAATGTAAGGATTCCCGGCCGCAAAAGCAGCTGTGGCATAGCCGGCTTCTTTCAGAACAGAGGCCAGAGTCGGCTCACACCTGCCAACTCCGAGCAGGTCGCGTCCCAGGGTCAATGGGAAGCGCGAAGCCAGGACGGCCGGAAGCGAATAATATGTTGGTGCCCCGGCTACAATCGCCGCCGGAACAACAAAGCCCTCTGTGGCGAGAGAATCCAGAAATGGTGTTGTGGGAAGCGGATAGCCCATGAAGCCGACATGGTCGGCCCTCAGGCAATCTACCGTCACAAGCACGATCGATTTTCGCTTGCCCATCTAGACCCTCTTTCGTCGTGATAACTGCGCTTTTGTGAATTTCTTTTGGGTGACATTTAGCTGCACGATTCCCTGTTCCGTTTGGTAAGAACCATTCCGGATTAACTGGTCTAGGTTTTCATCGTGAACATACAAGAGATCGGGGTGTTTCGACTCAAGAGCCGTGAGAAATTCGTCGAGCCGTTTCAGCGTACCCGTGCGGAAGTCGCGGACTGTCGAGTGGAAATTGATGGAGTGTACGGAAACGATCGCCGGAATGCCGCGGGAAAAACAATCTTCGGCACGCCGGAGGCACATTTCGACCGAAAACTGCGGATCTGCTATAGGCTCGAATTCAACTGTGCGCGCCAAGTGAAGAATACCGTATTGATCAATGTGCGGTGGCGTGAGCATTCCCGGGCCGTTCTGTGCTACGCGAATTCCATGTTGCGCCCACACTCGCTGAGTATCGTCATTGGCACGATAGCCGGGAGCACAAGCCGAGCGCGGCAGTGAGGAGAAAGCTTTGCCGAATAGTCCAATCGTCCGATCAATCAGTTCCCCCTGCGCATGTACAGGCAGAAACCGCTCTTCCTCCGGCTTCTCGGCGTCCCAGTACTCGTAGCCAATCCAGGGCATCCGCCAATGAATGTATGGTGTACCCGCACGCCACAGTGTGCGCAAGAGATTGGCACGTTCGCCATCGGCGCTCGAACTACGTTCCACCGCCTGCCAGCAGAAGTGTGTGATGCCATGCAAAGCAGGATGGAAAACGCCATCGGCAATTCCTTTGTGATATGCCTGCATGAGGCCCGGCCGCACCCAGCCCAGGGGAAGCCCATCTGCAAGAGGCAGGAGTTGAACTTCCCGCCAATCACCGTCCTTCATCCTGTCGAAGTCCAAGTTTGCCACCACAAAATTCATCTCTAGGCAAGGAGATCGACCGTTGGAATCATGATGCAGTTTCAGGATCGCTAACAATCCAGTCAAGTCTTCCGCAGTCTCGAGCGTGTAAAAATCGTACGGACGCTCGCCGAGCGAGAGCCCTGCGGATTGCAGCAGCTCGTGCCCTTCCTGATCGCGCAGGCCAACGCGCCCCCAATCGTCGCTCTGCAGAACTACGAGCGGCCGGTCGAAATGAAATCCTGAAATGGGCAGCAGGTTACGGCCGCGCCGCCACAAGTTGCGAAGCGATCTCACCTCGCTGCCACCTCCGGCCTGCATAGACCCAGCATTTCGCAACCGCCTTCGGAGGTCGATCCGTAAGCCAGAACTGCCCAAAGAACCAAGGGGTCCCTCAGCTGAATATGAGTTAGGTTTACGACTGATCGCCTTGATCCTGTGGCAAAACTGGAATCTGCTGCAGGCCCCTGATTTCGATCACTTTTGCGCCAAGGCACAGTAGTTTCCCGTCAGCTGCTCGTTTCTAGAAATGCTGGGACGATCAAGAGCGAGGCCAGCGATGTTAAGTACTGGCACGATCGTATGGTGCATGACCTGCCGCACGAAGGCGTACTTGGCAAAAATGCTAAGCGAAAAAGCTGTAAATCGCAGGAATCCTCCAATGCTCCCAACTTCCGGGACGATCTCGGCGGTTGCAAATGGTGCAAGCACGAAACTTAGCCCGGGGGGAAGAAACCGCCAGAGCTCTCCATCGCCGCCGCTAGGATAGATCGCCGCCACGCTCAGCATCAGGCGTCCACCCGGCTTCAGCACGCGGTGCACCTCGTCCGCCACCACACGTGGCTCTGGAAAACACTCAAAGACTTGCGTGGCAATCACCAGGTCAAAGGTATCCGACTTGAACGGAAGCTGTTGCCCCTTGCCCACAACATCCACTAATGCCGAACTGAGCACGTCAATCGCTACATACCGGCCAATCCGATTCTTGAGCAACGGGCGATAGGGCTGATACCTTCCCCCGATGTCGAGAACGACAAGATGATCACCAGGCGTTTTATTGATCCACTCGGTAAGGATCTGCCTCCGCCCGCGCTGGACCAGATAGCTAGGATTGGCCAGCGAAGGATGAAGTCGTTGATCAGAGATTTTCAGTAGCTCTTGGCGTGAGTGACTGTCTTGCATCCGGTCCTTAAATAGTTGGGCGATGCCACTTTCATAGATAACCCAGTTCGCGCAATCTCTCCTCGACCAGCACCTGTTCAGCCTGATCGGCTTTGGCCGCATCATCGCGCGACAAATCCCTCAGAACGAAAACCAACAAGTCCTCCAGGGTGCTGAACACATGGCCGAATTTCCTCTCGGCAGCCGCACAAACGTCTGCTGGGAGTTGTACGATCCTCATCTCCGTCATGCTCTTACACCGGCGCAGGACAGGGCTTCAGAACACTCACGCGGATTTTGGACAATCTCCGCGATCACGATATGGGGTTTCCTACTCAT
>Ga0123355_10020319_pt1 | contig 10600 bp, 9 predicted proteins | sample TergutEmb28metaG_3_FD_89872 | JGI IMG/M metagenome (GOLD analysis project Ga0123355, IMG submission 89872) | Embiratermes neotenicus P1 segment gut microbial communities from Petit-Saut dam, French Guiana - Emb289 P1 | ecosystem: Host-associated > Arthropoda: Insects > Digestive system > Gut ... | reverse complement strand
GAGCGTCTTGAAAAAATCAACCCGAATCTCGCAGGTGAAGCCAGACGCGTTCTAGAAGTTAATAAATCGGAACGACATATACGAGGCGGGTTAGCTACAAAGGAAAAATATATGGTTATATCGACCGGGATTACACATAAGAAAATTAGATAGTGACGGATTTTACGCGCCTGAGTATTTGGGCGCGTAAAATTATGCCTTTGCATTGCCACAATGTAGGGGCGTCACTTGCTGCATCCTACAAAACAATACGTATAAATTACTATCCCGCACTCCCCTTACATTGACTAATCCAAAAATATACATTATAATTAAATGCAGAGCATGGCTCAATTCTATTCTTACAAAGGAGATGAAACTATGTTATGCATTAAGAACGGCACTGTCCATTCTGTGGCACAAAAAGAACCATTCGTAGGTGATATTTTAGTTTCGCATGGCAAGATTGTGAAAATCGGTCAAAACTTGGCTTCGGAGGCTGATCATGTTGTTGACGCTACCGGTCTTCAGGTTTACCCGGGTCTTGTTGACTGCCATAGCCATCTTGGTCTCGATGGTTACGGAATCCGCTTTGAGGGGCAAGATTTTAACGAGGTTACTGACAGCTTAACGCCTCACCTGGAAGCGATTGACGCATTTAACCCGCAAGATGTAACAATCAAAATGGCAGCTTTGGCTGGCGTTACTTGTGTCGCTACAGGCCCTGGTTCTGCTAATGTTTTAGGCGGTACTTTTATCGCTGTTAAGACGACCGGCAATCGCGTTGAAGAAATGCTGGTTAAGAGAAAAGTGTCTATGAAATGTGCTTTTGGTGAAAATCCTAAGTTCTGCTACAAAGACAAAGATAACGCGTCAAGAATGTCAACAGCTGCAAAATTGCGTAACATGCTTCAAAAAACAATCGAATATAAAGCGAAAAAAGAGCTGGCAGGCGATGATATTTCCAAAAAACCTGCTTACGACCAAAAGCTTGAAGCTCTTATCCCTGTTATCAACAGAGAGATTCCGCTTAAAGCTCACGCGCATCGCGCCGATGATATTTTCACGGCTCTCAGAGTCGCTAATGAGTTTAATGTTAAGGTTACTATCGAGCATTGTACTGAAGGTCATTTAATCGCTGATTATCTCGCGAAAGAAAACGTACCTTTGGCAATCGGTCCAACACTTGGACATGCTACGAAGTTCGAGCTTAAAAATAAAACTTGGGAAACGCCAAAAATTCTTGCTGAAGCTGGCTGCTTAGTTTCTATCATCACTGATGCACCTGTTATTCCTCAGCAATACTTGGCGCTTTGCGCTACTTTAGCTGTTAAAGCAGGCATGGACAAGTATGATGCGCTTAAAGCAATCACTATCAACCCAGCGACGCACATGGGCGTTGAGGACAGAGTTGGCTCGATTGAAGTTGGCAAAGATGCGGATATTATTATTACTGACGGCTGCATACTTGATACTGCTACAAATATACTTCACACTTATATTGACGGAAATCTTATTAAAAAAGACTAATTCACATGGGAGAGTGTTCTAGTTATGAATATGAAAAAATATTTAGCCGAACTTCTCGGCGCATTTACTTTGGTTTTCATGGGCTGTGGAGCTGCGATGGTACTCGGAGCTGCTACCCCTGGCGGGCATTTAGGAATTGCACTCGCTTTTGGTCTTGCTATTGTTGCAATGGCTCATACTATCGGAGGCGTTTCCGGCTGTCACATAAATCCGGCGGTATCTTTATCTATGTTCCTTGACAAAAGGCTTTCGGGGACAGATTTTGTTGGTTATGTAGTTGCTCAGTTAGTTGGAGCAGTAATCGCAGGTGCGCTGCTAAGCGCTCTTTATGCATCATCTGTTATGCCTGATTTAACAGGCGGCCTCGGCTCAAACGGCATTGCAGGCGCCGGTGGTGTTGGTGGCGCACTCTTGATTGAAGTTATTCTCACCTTTATCTTTGTACTTACTATTCTAAGTGTAACAGCTAATGAAAAGCTGGCAAATGTAGCCGGGCTTGTGATCGCCCTCACGCTTATGTTTGTAATCATTTTTGGCCTGCCGCTCACGGGTGTATCAGTAAACCCTGTACGTAGCATCGGTCCTGCTCTCTTTGCGGGCGGATATGCTATGGCTGATCTTTGGGTATTCATTGTGGCTCCGTTGATAGGGTCAGTACTTGCGTTTGTTGTTTATCGTGGGCTTATTAAGGAATAGTAACTATCGCGTTTAGTTTTTGTCAGATAAAAAGAGCCTTTGCCGCTCGCTATTTCGAGAGGGGCAAAGGCTCGACGTTATATGTCGGAAGGACGTGCAATATATGAAAGCCACACATTTTAACCCGGGTTGTGCGTTAAGTATCTACAAACCCGAAATGGAACATAAGCTCATCCAGTTTCTTAACGAAAACTATGCGCCGCTTGAGATGCATAATATTTGCTGCAGATACGAGCCGAAACTGGATGCTGGCTCGAAAATAGTTAATGTTTGCGCTGGCTGCGACAGGCGCTTTCGCAGCCTTTATGAAGGCATCAGCACCATTTCGCTTTGGGAAGTATTGGACAGTATGGACAGCTTCCCCTATCCCAACTACAGAGGCGCAAAAATGTCAGTGCATGACCCCTGCCCTGTCCGCGAAAAGCCTGAGGTGCATAAAGCAGTGCGAAGCTTGCTCGGCAAAATGAACATAACCATTGTCGAAACCGAGCATAACTCCGGTCGCTCCATCTGCTGCGGCGATGATTTTTACCCCAAATTACCGGTAGATGAAGTAAATGCGCAGATGAAAAAACGCGCCGCCACCATGCCTTGCGACGACGTATGCGTGTATTGTGTTTCGTGCATAAAATCAATGTACATAGGTGGAAAAAAACCGCGCCATTTGGTTGATTTATTGATGGGCGAAACTACTGAGCCCGGAGTATATGATACCGAAAAGTGGCACGCGCAACTCAAAGCGTACATTGAAACGCACACGGGCGAGTAAGTGTAGTAAAAATCACACGAAAGGCTTGAAAAAGATGCGGATTTGTGAAACAATTTTAGCAAAGCAAAGCAAAGCAAAGCAAAGCAAAGCAAAGCAAATAGCTTAGCTTATTTTTCGTTTGCTGGACGTGGTTTTTTCGGGTGTTTTTAGACGGTTGTTCTCTGTTAATGCGGAGGGCAGCCGTTTTTGTGGTGTAACCACCCCGGTACGTTTCGCGTCACCCCTCCAATGGAGGAGAATACCCCTGCGCGTTTCGCGACGGAGTGAGCTGTTGTCGCATAACCTCGTAGGGGCGACCGTTCCCGGTCGCCCGAAAGGGTCGTTGTGTAAAAATCAAAACAACAGTCCTAAAACAGACAATGCATATCGTTGAGGCAAGCCTTTACCCTACAACGACCCTCATCACAAACATGCGCACGCACCAACTAGTAACCCCGTAGGGTAAAGGCTTGCTCTCACCGCACACCACCGCCAATTCACACCAACCATACCTCAAACGAAAAAAGATTGCGAGTCAAGCCCGCAATGACAGAAAGGGATATGCATGGGATGACAATCCGCACACACACCCACAAAACCAACCACACAACAGAAACGAGGTCAGAATTATGTTTAACTACACAATCAAACGAATCCTATACCTATTCCCCACCCTCATCTGCTCTACATTTGTCGTTTACACACTTTTGATTTACTTGGGCGGATGCCCTGCTACATATGTGCTAGAGCAAGCAGCATCCCCTGAAGCTATTTACGAGTTTAATGAGATGTTCGGGCTTAATGACCCTTTGCTTGTTCAGTATTTTAACTATATCACCGGTGTGTTTCAAGGTGATTTAGGACTTTCATTTAGAGGTCGCTCTGTTAGTTTGATGATTATGGAGAGAATGGCGGTCACTCTTTATTTGGGAGCCGTATCCTTGTCGTTTGCTCTGCTTCTTGCCTTCCCAATCGGAATAATAGCTGCGGTTAAGCATAACACTTGGATTGATGGGCTGACTATGTTTATCTGCGCACTTGGCTTAGCTATGCCTAATTTTTGGCTGGGCTTGTTGTTGATTTTGTTCTTTTCTTTAAGGCTCGACTGGCTTCCTTCCTTCGGAGCAGATTCATGGTACTCTGTTGTGCTTCCGGCTCTCACACTAAGCACCAATTTGCTCGTTGGAGTCGCACGCACAACACGCTCCTCTATGCTTGAAACCGTCAAGCAAGACTATATCCGAACCGCGCGCGCAAAAGGCTTGTCAAATAGCAGAGTTATACGCAAACACGCTCTTCGTAATGCGCTAATCCCTATCTTGACAGTTTTAGGCTTTCTAATTGGCGGTCTTTTTTCAGGAGCATTTATAATCGAAACCATCTTCGCATGGCCGGGCGTAGGTCGCCTCATGATGGGGGCCATAGCTTCGCGCGACATTCCTTTAATTTTGGGCGGGGTTGTTTTAGGCACAGTTCTCTTTGCCGTAATAAACCTTATTATTGACCTTACATATGCTTTGGTTGACCCTCGGATTCGGGATGCGTATAAATAGCAAAAAAGGACGGATAAAACTCCGTCCTTAACTTTCAACCACCTACCCTACCCCATCAAAAGCGCCATAACCGCCTTCTGAGCGTGTAGTCTATTCTCCGCCTCATCAAAAATTGAGTTCGCGTGCGCCTCAAACGATTCATCCGTTATCTCCTCGCCGCGTTTGGCTGGAAGGCAGTGCAAAACTATCGCCTTTTCATCCGCGTATGAAAGCAGTTCTGTGTTTATTTGGAAACCTTCAAATATTTTCTTGCGTTCAGCCGCTTCCGCTTCTTGCCCCATGCTTGACCATACATCGGTGTAGAGTACGTCCGCTTTATCCGCGCCCTGTTTGGGGTCATGTGTCAGCATAAACTTTCCTGGATATCTTTTGCTAAACTCCAGTATCTTGGCAGTCGGCTCGTAACCCTTTGGAACGACTACGCTAACCGTCATACCGCAAATGAGCGCACCGACTACGAGCGAGTTGCAGACATTGTTGCCATCGCCTATGTATGCAAGGCGCAGACCTTCCAGCGCACCTTTGTGTTCTCTGATAGTCATAAGGTCTGCCAGAACCTGGCAAGGATGCGCGAAATCGGTTAGCCCGTTGATAACCGGCACGCTTGACCACTCGGCGAGCTGTTCCACATCCTCATGCGAGGCCGTGCGAATCATTATGCCGTCAATGTATCTCGATAAAACACGCGCAGTATCTTTAATAGGTTCGCCGCGCCCAAGCTGCAAGTCGTTTGTGCTTAAAAACAATGCTTGCCCGCCCAGCTGATAAATGCCTGCCTCAAACGATACGCGCGTGCGCGTTGATGACTTGCCAAAAATCATTGCCAAGCTCTTGCCTGCAAGAATTTTATGTTCCACGCCGTCTTTGCGCTCTTTTTTTAGCTTATCCGCCAAGTCCAGGATTTTAATTATCTCTTCCTTGTTCAAATCCATCAACTTTGTTAGGTCTTTTTTCATAATCTACACCGTCCTATTCTCATTCTCACAACACAATTATCGCTATCAAAACAATAAATCCTACGAGCCAGCTAAGCTTCTGCAAAACGCCATATTTGGCGTGCTTAAAAGTTGAAATCATCATAATCGCCGAGAATAACATGACCCCTGCAATCAATAGTTCAGGCATCCCAAAATAAACGACCAGCCACAGAGCCATTGATACAAGCATCGCGCCGCCAGGCACGGGCAGGCCGCTAAAGTACCCATCCGATTCCTGCGACTGAACCATTACGTTAAAATGGGACAGTCTCCACAGACCACTGATGCAATAAAGCCCTCCTGTTACAACAAAAATCGGCTCACGCCCTATAAAAACGAACGCCATCAGCATAGGCATAACACAGCACACAAACGAATCCACAAGCGAGTCAAGATTCTGTCCAAAGCTTGTATATCTATCCAGCTTGCTCGCAAAAAAGCCGTCGAAAACGTCCATTATCATCGCCAAAGCCAAGCAAATGAGCGTGTTTTTCAGGCTGCCTTCAAGCATGAAGTAACCGGCCGCGACCGCGAACGCCAAGCCAAGCGTCGTAATCGAGTTTGGCACATTAACATATTTTAATATCGGAAAATATTTTTTCATAAAATTGACACGCTCCTATTATATTTCAACTCGCGCCGAGTATCCTATCACATCACCCAGATCAATCTTCGTTTCATAACCTGTAGCGGTCTGCGTCAAAATTTCATCATTGACAACAATCTCGCCCTTTTTGAAAAAGATAATCAAAAGCGAGCCGCCCGGTAGGAAATATGCCGCTTCCTGCCCACGCTTGACCGCATCTGAGACCTCGAAGGAGTGAACCATGCTGCCGACAAACGTTGCGCCTACTTCAACAAATTCAGCCTCGCCAAAGTTCTCGGTCGAATACGAAACGCGCGCGCGCTTGTTTTGGCAATAGAGCCTTGCCACGCGCGCAACCGCTATCGGGCTGACCGAAAACAGGTCGCCATCTATCATTTTTAGCCCCGTAACTACACCATCATCAAAAAAATGCGCCCGATGGTAATCCGAGGGAACAAGCCTGATATGAAGCATTGTGCCGCCTTGATAGGCTTTGGCAAGTTCATTGTCGCCAAGCAGCTCACCGAGCCGATAATATTGCCCTTTCGCAGCAACAAGCTCATTTATATCAATATCAACATACGCGCTGATAGCGCCCTCGCATGGTGAGCCCAAAACTTTCGCATCAGCCGGGAAATTAACATGTTCCTTATCTTTAGCCCTTGCGAAAAATTCGGCAAAGTTATTATACGAGCCGCTATATGTGCTCATGTCCATGTTATGCTCTTTGATAAAACTATCAATCATCCTCTTAGAATGTTTCGTGCGACAATACGCGCCGTAAACTCGGCTTAAAAACTTGCGTTTTACTAGTGATTTCAGCGGAGCCGCGCCCAAAGAGTCACCATAAATTAGCCTTAGCCATTTCCCTGCCGGGATGTTCTCTTTTACATATTCCCCATTCTTGTATATCAATATTTCATTTTTATCAGATTCCATTTTATACACCTAAGTCTCTCTTCTTAGTATTCGACAAAATTTCACCTTATTCTACCATGAAATTAAGCCCATTACAATGAGTTAAATTAATATTTCGCGAGTATAGTCATATAAATTAAAAACAGACCTGCAAACATACTTTTATCATTCGTATGTTTATAGGTCTGCCTCATTTTAGATTATCGTATAGGATTTGCTTTTTTATGTCCGGCCTTTGCTTTGCCTTGAATCTCAGGCACAGGCGGCTCGTCGTTTTTCTTAGTTTCTCTAGGGTCGGGGCGCTTCATACCTTTTTTCGCCATAATGTAATCACCTCGAGATAGTTTTCCCCTACGACTTAGTTTGATATCTGGAAATATTTAGCAAAACTCCCGTAGCTGCCATCAAGACCAAGAGCGACGTGCCTCCGTGACTGATAAACGGCAACGGAACGCCGGTATTTGGAATCGTGTTAGTAACAACGGCGATATTGATAATCGCAGGGGCGGCGACCATTAAAGCAATTCCGGTCGCGAGCAAGCACCCATACATATCTTTTGCATTAATCGCAATTTTTATAGCGCGCCAAACATACACGCCGAACAAGAACAGTACCAAAGACGCGCCTATAAAGCCAAGCTCCTCGCTGATTACCGAAAAAATAACGTCATTATGTACTTCCGGGATAAAGCCGAGCTTCTGCCTGCTCTGCCCAAGCCCAAGCCCAAACATTCCGCCGCTGCCTATAGCAAAGAGCGACTGAACCGTCTGAAGCCCTGCATCTGAAGGGTCAGCGAACGGATCGAACCACATAGCAAAACGATTCGCTCTAAAGCCCACACCAAACGCCAAAACAGCAGTCAGCGCAACTATGCCGGCTATACCTGCGCCTATAAATGCCCATGTCTTTTCGCTTGCAACAAATATTATTCCACCGCCGATTATGACAATGATAATTGCCGAGCTCATATTATTTGTTCCAACGCCTATTATCGCGACCATTATGCCTATAAAAACGCCGAGTGTCGCAATTCCTTTATATGTATCCGCCATTTTCTTGTTCACCGCTATAAAATGCGATATGAACATAGCGAGCGCAATTTTAGCGACCTCAGAGGTCTGAAACTGTCCAAGTAAAGGAATAGGAAGCCATCTTCTGGCGCCTCCGGATTCCACACCGAACAGCGCGGTCGCGATTAATAGTGCAACTGCCGCAATGTAACCAACCACCGCAAATTTCCTCAAATGCGTACTGTAGCTAAAGTTTGCCATAATAATTAACGCAGCAAATCCTGCAATCGCCGCTATAGCTTGGCTTCTCAGAGGTCTAAACATATCATAACCAAATCTTACGCTTGTCGCTGCCACATAATAGCTCGCGCTATAGACCATAATCAGCCCGATAAGCACTAAAAGCGACATTGTAATCAGTAATGTATAGTCCATATTAACAAGGCTCACTTTATAAACTGTCGGCCTAAACTCTGTTTTTGTCCTGCTTATAACCTCAGGCTCAACTGTCCTCTGCATAGACATGCGACTGGCAGTCCTTTGCCTTGGCTCAGGATCCGGCATTACTTTCAACGGTCTATCTCTTAACGGTTGCATATTATCACCTACGCTTCATTCACGATTTTTTTATACAAATTGCCGCGCTCTTCGTAATCTCTAAACATATCAAGGCTTGCACAAGCCGGAGAAAGCAACACCACTTCACCAGCTTCGGCGTCTTTTATTGCCGTCTTAACCGCCTCTTCAAAGCTATCAAATTTCTCATAATCGTAAAAACCTTGCTCTTGGCAAGTTCGCACTAATATGTCCGAAACCTCGCCGATTATATAAAACTTCCGCACTTTGTTTGTGAAGCTTTTTATCCATAAGTTGTAATCTGAGTCCTTGCCGCGTCCACCGCCGATTAAGCGGACAGGTTTATCCATCGCCTCAATGGCTTTTATGGCTGATTCAGGGTTTGTCGCTTTCGAGTCGTTGTAATACTCGACGCCGTTTTTAGTGCAAACATACTCCATCCTGTGGTCAACGCCGCCGAAATTCTTGATGTTCTCCACAATTAAATCCATCGGCGCGTTCATGATATGCGCCATTAAAATTGCCGCCATTGCGTTCTCATAATTGTGTTTGCCAACGATTATTAGGTCTTTTGTATCAAGAATATGCTTCGTCTCGCCATTCATATTCAAATAAATCGCATCGTCTTTTAGGAAAATGCCATCTAAATCGTAATTCACGCAGCTAAACCATAAAACTCTCGCTTTAGCGCGCGTTGCAAGCTTCCTGCAATCTTCATTGTCGTAATTGAGTATCAAATAGTCCGATTCTTCTTGATTTTCAAATATTCTCGCTTTTATGTTGACGTAATTTTCAAAAGTCCCATGTCTATCAAGATGGTCTAGCGCAAAATTGAGTATTGCTGATACTTTTGGTTTAAATGACTCAATCGTTTCAAGCTGGAAGCTGGAAACCTCCGCAACGCAGATGGCTTTCGGGTCGATTCCTTTTGCTCTCTCGCTGAAAGCAATTCCGACATTGCCGACCATCTCACTCAAAAGATTATATGCTTTCATAATTTCATATAGCATTGCTGTTGTGGTGGTTTTACCATTTGTGCCGGTTATTGCGATAATAGGAGCTTTGCAAAATCTCGATGCAAGCTCAAACTCGCCTATAACGGAAATCCCTGCCGCGCGCGCCTTTTGGATATACTCCAAATTCGTAGGAACGCCCGGGCTTAGTACAAGCATATCTTGCGATAGAACCTCTTCGTCTGAAATCTTTCCGGCAATTATCTTAACGCCTGCGGATACTTTCGATATCGCTTCAGATAGCTCTTCCATCGGCTTAGAATCGGAGACGCTAACAACAGCGCCCTCTTCCATAAGAAGATTCGCCGCCGCTATTCCGCTTCTTGCCATGCCGCATATTAAGATTTTTTTGCCCGAAAAGTTCATTGCTTCCATCCTTATACCAATTCTGATTAAAATTCAATACTTTTTCTCGGCTAAAACCACCTTAAAACGGCTTAATTCCCGCCGTTTTAAGGCGCCGCTTAAAGTATTGGTTTTAATCTAGAATTAGTATTAACTTATCAAATATCCGATCAAACAAAGGATTGTAGTTACTATATAAAACACATTGACTATCTTTGTCTCACTAAAACCACTTTTTTCAAAATGATGATGAATCGGTGCCATTTTGAAAAATCTTTTGCCGCCTGTTCTTTTGAAGTATGTCACTTGGATGATTACGGATAGAGCTTCAATCACGTATACAAACCCGACTATAACAAGCAGCAGCGGCATTCTTAGTATTATCGCGACCGCCGATACAAAACCGCCAAGCGCAAGTGAACCCGTGTCGCCCATGAACACTTTTGCAGGGTACTTATTGAATATAAGAAAACCCAAGAGACTGCCGACTGTCGCGCCTGCTACGGGGAGTACGCCGCTTGATATCCGCCATGCGGCAAATATCAAGAATGTAGAAACAATAGCCGTCACACCCGCCGCAAGGCCATCCAGGCCATCCGTCAAGTTCACTCCATTAACAAATCCTAGCATAAACAATATCGCAAACGGATAAAACAATATTCCCATGT
>Ga0123355_10020318_pt1 | contig 10600 bp, 11 predicted proteins | sample TergutEmb28metaG_3_FD_89872 | JGI IMG/M metagenome (GOLD analysis project Ga0123355, IMG submission 89872) | Embiratermes neotenicus P1 segment gut microbial communities from Petit-Saut dam, French Guiana - Emb289 P1 | ecosystem: Host-associated > Arthropoda: Insects > Digestive system > Gut ... | reverse complement strand
TGGCAAGCTATGTGTGGTGGTACAATAACGAGAGACTACATAGCTCGCTTGGATATGTTTCCCCAAGAAGCTATGTAGCACGCTCCTTATGAAAACTGTCCAATGGGGTGTAGCCACTCCACGTTTCATTGTGCAAGGACGACTGTCCCTTGCAGGAGCACAGGCAAAAGTAGGTCTGTTCAAAAACAATAGTCGCTGGTATGCAACAGAGGGTCTGGCTGCGACTACTCATATCGTAAAACCTGCCTCGTCCACCCACGAAAGTCTGCTTGCAAACGAGTTCTTCATGATGCAGCTTGCGCACACTTGCGGGCTACAAACTGCAACAACAGAGGTCCTCACAGCAGGGACTGAGCATGCTCTCACTTCAAAGCGCTTTGACCGACTACATACATCAGAAGGTGTCATACGCCTCAGTCAAGAGGACTTTTGCCAGGCGCTTGCAGTGCTATCACAAAAGAAATATGAAATAGACGGTGGTCCAGGATTTAAGCAACTGTTTCAAACGGTATTGCTTAACGTATCCAAACCTCAACAGAACTTGCAGCAGCTTTTAAAGCTGACACTGTTTAATTACCTCATTGGCAATTGCGATGCCCATGCAAAGAACTATTCGCTGCTCAGAGACCGTCAAGCGGGCAATCTGGAGCTTGCACCAGCCTATGACCTGATTTCAACTACCTTTTATGACGTGTTTGAGCGCTCCATGGCAATGAAAATTGGCAATCACAGCCACATTGACCGAATCAACGCAATAGATTTCGAACTCTTTGCAGATGAAGTCGGTATCAGCATGCAGGCAATTTCTGCAGAGCTGGCTACATTGCACACATCAATAGAGCAATCACTTAGTGAAGTCACTGCCCTTGTTGTCGAAACCGTGCCAGATAGCAACAAAAATGCGACCAAACTTCGCAAGCACATTGAACAAGAATTAACACAGCGCGGCTCAATACTAAATTAAGCGACGGCAGAAGAGGGGTTGCTCCTCCGCTGTTTTATTGAGTGGCCAGTCGTCTTTGTTTGGCTCGCGAAACTCTCTTCAGGATAGTGCTTTATTGGGGTTTCTTTTTGTGGAAGGCAGAGGGGATTAGTCTGTAGGCTTCTTTTTTATCTGACTTTGTTATGTAGCGGGTAGCGATACGTTCGTTGCATGCAGGGCAAAATAGCGCACCGTGATATTGTGAGAAATCGATGGTACCGTCGACGATTCTGTCGTTGTACATTTTTACCAAATTGCTGTTGCCGACTTTTTGATAGCTTGCGATGGGGCATTTGCAGTAGGCACAGCTGATGAGCAGGATATGGCTGCCGCGTACCTTTCTGCAGTTTGGATTTTGGTAGATTTTCATAGGGCTGCTAAGTCTTTAGTGTTTTTTGTTTCTTTTGCAGCATTATGAGTGCTTTATCTGCGCGGGTTTGTCTTGTGGCGGCTTGCTTTGCCCCGCCTACCCAGTTGCGGTAACCACGCTTATAGCCGTCGGTCAAACTATCAAAAAATGCTTTGGCTTCGCTATCAGTATCCATAACCACAGTAAGCTCTTCTGGGACAATGATGGGCTTCTTTTCTTTTTCCATAAACGCACGCTCCTAGTTAGTGGCGGGTGTAACTACTATCACATTCTACTATGTGTTTTAACTGTTACCTGCGATGCATCACTACTGTCCTCTGCATCCCTCCTAAACTAAAGCAAAACTTATTACTGCTTATTGTAATATGGGATTGCAGTATGAAGCTGCAAGCATGAATCTTCAGCACAGAACTGCAACAAGACTACAGCAAGACTACAGGCGACACTGCAACGAAAGGGCAATCTATGTTATTCGAATATGCAATTTCTGCACAACGGGAAAATCTTTACGTGATTACCGCACAAGCTCAAGAAGCTGTTACCCAAAGCGGCGTAAAGGACGGAGTCGCGATAGTCTTTTGTCCCCACACAACAGCAGGGATTACCATCAATGAAAATGCTGACCCGGATGTAGTGCCTGACTTGCTACTGGGGCTGCAAAAGGCCTATCCTGACCGCCCAGAATTCCGCCACGCAGAGGGCAACAGCGCCGCACACCTGAAAGCCTCTGCCATTGGTTCCAGCGTGACCGTCACCATCGAAAACGGTAAACTGCTGCTGGGCACCTGGCAAGGTATATACTTCTGTGAGTTTGACCCTCCCAGGCAGCGTAGATTCTACGTGAAAGTACTAAAAGGTTAGAACGGCTAGCTTAGGCATAGGCGCACTTCCTGGTATGGACGCACTCCTTCAGGGATGCTTGCTTATTTTATAGGGTGGCAGATATAGTTTTTAGTCTTTCTGGATTTTATGGATTGTCAAGGGGACGTATAAATCGACACCTTTCATCACTGCACCTTACCTCTTGCCTTCTGTATGGCATCATGATTAATTCCTGTTAGCCGAGAGATTTGTCGAATACTAAGCTCTTCATTTTAAGTGAAAGCAGTATGTGGTCTCGCAGGTTCTTATCAAGCCTTGCCATGTGAATCATCTCAAGCTAAAGATATCTTGGGTAGCAAAAGTGTCAAGTTATACGTCCCCTTGACACTCGGTTAAATATTTAGTTGACGGGTAGTTGACTCAACATTTCAATTGTCACTAATGCCAATTGGTCGCCACTGCTCTGACCTGCGGAGATGTATTTTTAGGCGAATTCTGATTGCCCAAATTTAGTTAACTGGTAGTTGACTCAGTGCAGAAATCATGCCAATAGTTTAACATTTTTGCCAAACTATTGGCATGGATCAATGTGCTGTCTTCTTTGCACAACTACTCACAAGCCTGCCAGTTTGTGAGTAGTTGTGTTCATTCCACCCTAGCGATTTCGTGACCACTCACTATCAGGTCTTAACAATTCTCAAGATGTTCAAAAGGAGCTAATCGCGAAAATTGTATTGAGCAGAACAGATTTGAATTGTGGGTGCATTGCAGGTATAATGAGCACACATATAGAAAGGAATCATTATGTCCAAAACAGCAGATTTGAAAATACGCATAGACCCCAATTTGAAGAAGTCGGCAACTGAAGTATATAAGCAGTGGGGACTGAACCTTACTGATGCTGTGACGATGTTTCTCCATCAGTCAGTTGCAGAAGGCGGCTTACCGTTCTCTTTGAAAATGCCAAGGATTGCTCCGCCCTTTAACTGGGACAATTCCACTCTTGTAAAAATTGACCCAGAGCTAGGACATGCAGTACTGCCAGCGCAGTGGGATTCAGAAGAGGACTCTGTATATGACAGCCTCTAACCAAGCCCAACCTTTTGAAATATGGCTTGTCTATCTTCACTTCATTGATCGTCCAAAAACAGGTAAAGTGCGCCCTGTGCTAATAGTTGGCATTGAAGAGGACGCTATAGCTGTTGCCAAGATAACAAGTAAGCCTCCAGTTCCAGATACAGGTGATATTTCCATTACGCAGTGGCAAGAAGCAGGACTTAATGTTCCTTCAACTGTGTGCTGTTCTCAAGTATTTGAGATTAGCCCAGAAGAGCTTTTGCGAGACGCACCAATAGGTACTCTACAAGAACTTGACATTGCTCAAGTTACGCAAGAAATGACTGAGCTTGGCTACTTTCAGTAGACGGTAGCAAGATTTTCATCAGAGCTAAGTACACCATCAGCTAAATACTGAGGCACGCACATTAGCAGCTACAGGGTCTAATTTTACTTGCCTCATACTTGACTGAAAGTACTAATCGCCACTGATGCCAATTGATCGTCACCACTCTGACCTGCGCAAACGTATTTTGTAGCCTGGCTCCAATGTCAATATTTACTTGCCCGGTACTTGCCTCAATGTAGAATTTCATGTCAAAGGCATGTCGAAATCGTTATACTTTTGGCAATTTTCCTTGCTAAAAATAACGAAGTTCTCGCACAGGCTGTGGAGCTCTCTTTGCACAACTACTCACAAACCAGCAGGTCTGTGAGCAGTTGTGTTCATTATCTCCTAGCGGATTTCATGACCACTCGCTATCAAGTCTTAACCAGTCACAAGAAATTCAGTCAAGGACCAATTCCTCAACTGGCTTCAACTTTCCCACCTTTCGCGCTACGCACGTAAAAACTGTCAGAGCCAAAAACAGCAACACTCCTGCCGTCGCAATCAAAAGCGCAACATTAAAGTACACTTGCATTGGATCCATTATGATTAACAAGTAGGTCAACAATACGCCCAGTACGCCTCCAAAGGCTAGACCCACCAGCACGTAAAGCACTACTTGCGTAAGTATTATTTGAACAATGCCATTTTCACTAACCGACACAGCTCTAAGTATTGCGAATTCCTTGCGCTTTCGATTTATGTGTGCCATAAGAGTGTTAAAGACGCCCACCGTAGAACAAATAAGCAAGATCGCAGTTACCACAATAACAATGGACCACATTTGAAAGAAGGTTTGGTCTGCAGCATCTATTGCCGTACCAAGACGCGTGATAGTCAGATCAGGATAGCGCTGCATAACTTCTGATAGATGCGTCAAAACCTCTTGATTGTCTGCCGCGCTAATATAGACTGTGTCAACTGAAATATACGCTGGATTTTCATGGAAAAATTCAGCTCCTGCGTCTACTACAAAATCAAAGTAGGGACCATATCCGGGAAAGTCTCTTAGAATTCCTACGACCTCAAGTGTTCTTTCAACATCTTCTTCAAAAAAGTCATCTTCCTGAGGGATTTCACCAACATCTTCAAGCATCTCTCGTCGCTCAGCAACCTCTGCATAGGTTTTAATGGCAAACACATCCCCGACCCTCAAGTCAAAGAATGCTGCCATTCTCCATGAAATAATTACACTATCTTTGGTTTGGCTGGGAGCAAAGAAAACGCCCTCAGGAAATAATCCTTGCTGATACATATCCATTATGTCGGTCACAATGACCTCATGCAGGATAATGCCATCGCCCCTTTCAGGTCCCAATGTGAATGGACCCGCTCCAGAGCGAAGATTGCTGCTCACTACACTGACATGTTCCACCTGCGGAGAATCCATCAGGTCTCTTTTGAGTTCTGCCGGATTGACCATACTGGGCTCTAGTTGTGGTCCAATTAGTATGAATTCCGTAGGAAAATGTTCTGCCAGGCGATAATGCTCTCCTCTTCTAACCGTTTCAAGAAAGGTAGACCCAAACACAGCACTCATTACCACAGCACTTAGTAGAAGTATCATGAGGGCACTTTTCTGAATTTGCGGAATGAGATTTTTAATCGCCACAAATGACGTATTGCCAATGAGCCTCTTCAAGAGCGGCAAGGTTCTTTCAAGAAGAGGAGGTGCAATAAAGGGAATCATCAAGAAGAGTGCAGAAATCAAAAGGGGCGCGCCCACCAACACTGTAAAGGTGTTGTCTGGAATAACCGCTGTTCCCGCAACCGTTACATGGTCTGCGACGATAACGTTGTCCAAAAGACTCAGGCCAATAAACGAAAGGCCTCCCAGCATAAGCACTAGTATTATGGACAACATGGCTCTCTCTGAGAAAAAGGTATTCTGTTGTCTATCATATTCAATTTCAACAGCTACAGTTCTTGCCAGTCTTATGGAAGGAATCATTAAAAGTGTCAGAATGAATAACACACTTAACACAAGCACCAGTATAATCAATGCTGTATTCAACCCAAACTGAGATACCCCATAGAGCGAGGAAAAAGAAAAGGCTTGTTCAAACCACAGGTGCGAGACCCTAAAGGCAGCAAAGGCCAAAATAAGCCCAATTGATGCCCCTAGCCCAGTAATAAATCCTGCCTGCACAATTCCAATTTGCACCAACTGACTGGGCGACGCCCCTACCGCGCGCATAATGGCAAATTGAGTTTTACACTTTTGATGCAGAATGCCAAAGTTCGAGATAGCCAGCAATCCACTCGCAAGCAGCGTCAGCATAGATAGCACAATAATGAATGTGCGGAGTGGTTCCAGATTTTGTTGCGCATGTTCATATTCGGCCGCAAGCTCAACACTCAGAGCCGGATTGGTAAACTCTGTCAGCAACTGCATCTCTCTTATTTGCTGAATAGATTCTTGAGTATTAGCAAAAAGGTTTGCCAAAGTCAGAACCAGCGCAATTGACAGGGCGACGGTCAGAACAGATGAAATGGTGATGGCTTTATTTGCCCAAAAAAAGCGAAGTGCAATGCCCGTTGTTGAGGAAATCGTCGAGCGAATCATTCATCTGCCTCTAAGAGCTGCTTGAACTTGGCAAGGATATTTTCTATATCTTTATGGTTTCCTTGACACTCATAATTGTCCCTGACCTCCCCATCATGGAAGAAGACGATCCTATCTGCATATGCAGCAACAGTAGGGTCATGAGTAACCATGATAATGCTCTGATTTATCTGCTTTTTTATTGCAACCAGCATTTCCAGAATTTTTGTTGAGGTGTTTAGGTCAAGATTGCCCGTCGGCTCATCTGCAAGAATAATTGGTGGACGAGTTATCACTGCTCGCCCTATGGCAACACGCTGCTGTTGTCCGCCTGACAATTTATGCGGAAGCTGCTTTTTCCACTGCTCCATCTTTATAAAGCGCAGAACCGTATCTGCTCTCTTCTGGATTTCCTCTGCAGGTAGACCCATTAATATCAGCGGTAAGGCAATGTTTTCTTCGACACTTAAATCTGCAAGCAAGTGGAACGACTGAAAGATAAAGCCAATGTTATCTCTGCGAAATTCTGTCGCAAAGGGCTCTGTAAACATATGCTGGCTTTCTTCACCACGAATATAGACAGAACCATAATCTGGTTCTTCTAAGGCCGCAATAATATTAAGAAGCGTACTTTTGCCCGAGCCACTCGTCCCCATAATTGCAAGGATTTCACCCTCATAAAGCTCAAGCGAAACACCCTTAAGTGCCTCTATCTCGAATTTTTCACCTGAAAAGGTTTTCCATACATCTTGAACTGACAGCAGCTCCACATCTGCGGAAGCTGGCTGCGCAGCCTGAGCGATTCTACTGTCCAAAGTATCGCCTTCCTGTGCCAGCGCTTATATTTACCTATGTAAATTAAGTATAGCAAACAGTCCAGCACCCTCACTCAAACAGAATATGTGCGACACATCTTAATAATGATTACTCGATGAGATAGTCCCACTCCAGCTTGACAATCTGCAATCTATCGTCGAGTTGCTGCCCAAAGAAGATCCTCGTCCCTATTTGCTCTCGCATGCTCTAAAGAGGCAAATTCGCGAAGGCTATCACCATCAAGTCGAGCATAATATGTTACAGAGTACCAGTCAACAAAATCAGTCGCAGTAAACGGTGCCAGTGAAAAAGTAATCATCTGATTTTGGTCTGATGAAAGAGTCGATCCGTCAACATGGGTTCTGATTGTTGCTTGTGCTTGTATTTCACCTACAGTGTAACCCTGCTCTATGACATCAAGAATTGCATGCTCCAATTCCTCCTCAGAAAAGTCTACAAACAGGTTCTCAGTAAGATCATATCCACGCGCTTCAACAGACATTAGACCGTCTTCAATGTATCCAAACCAGTAATTTGGAGACATGGCAAATTCATGCCTCTCTTTATGAAAAGCTACAAATATTGATGACGCATCGAAACCTGAAAAGTCAAAAGTCACTCTTAAATAATCTTCTGCCAACTCTTGACGCCATTCGCTTTGTTCAGCTATCGCTTCAAAACTTGCTTCGTGAAGCAGGGACATTCTGAAAATGCCTTCTTCCATTTCCTCAGGACTATACATCCCCCTGAACCTGTCGCCATCGTCGAATTCGAACATTCCACTTTCAGTAAACTTAAACCATTCTGTTGGGGCAAGGAAATCAAAAGAGTCAACCTTATCCCAAATGCCGACAAATACATCAGTCTCTACTGATCCCATTTCCACTTCATCGCGAGACATGGGCAAATATATCTCCTGATTTGTATCTGCAGATAACAAGATGGCTTCAAGCCCCTCACGGATATCATCCGAAAACGCAAACACCCCCGCAGCACAGCAGGCTGCCAAAAGTAACAAAATCCCCGTCACAATCAGAACAGTTGCCCAAGCAGGAAATGCGCGTTTTTCTGGCACTTGAGCAATGGGATTTTGGTAAGAGGTCACGTCAATGTTGCTATCTACCGCTGTCCCACATCTCGAGCAAAAAGCTCCACCTACTTCAATTGCTTCTCCACATTGCGCGCAATACATCACTTCTCTCTTGCTCCTCTCTTGCAGGGCTGACCTAAGCATTTAATCGTTTGCACAACAGCAAAAGCAAGTACTACTACAATCAAGAGCAAAAAGGAAATATTAACTACTTCTGTGACAGCATACAAAGTACCTACTGCTGCCTCATCAAATCTCATCCAGAATGTCTGCGGAATTAGAATCCACGGAAATCCAACAATTTTTGCAAGCGCTAAGACAATAAAGACCAGCCATGACCAAGCCAATCTTCTTGAGATTTTGTTGCTGGTCATACTTCCTCCCAAATATCATAAACATGATTACAGCCATGTTCATTGTACTACGGCAAAGCAGCACAATCGTAAAGGGCGCTAAGCAAGCACATCACACACAATAGATAGACTATGCGACAATAAAGCCACTATGAGGCTAGGACTGATTTCTGACACACATGGAGTTTTGCCGCAATGGACGCTTGATGCGTTTCGCGTAGCTCACCCCAACCACATACTACACGCGGGCGATATCGGACCATTGCGCTTACTGGCACAACTTGAGGCCATTGCACCCGTAACGGCTGTACGTGGTAATTGTGATCCCTTCAGCCCCTTGCCCTCAGTTGAAAGACTAACCATATCTGATATCACAATATACCTTGCCCACAAGCCAGAAACGCTCGCGCAGACAATGCAAAAGAATCAGATAGCACGCACAACACTGGGAGTTCACGGACACCTGCACATTCCCAGCTACACTCAGCAAGACGATAATACCGTCATCATGTCTCCAGGATCTCCAACCGAAGCCCGATCAAGCAGCAGGCCCAGTATTGCACTTGTCCAGCTACAGGATAGTACAATCCTCTCTCACCAGTTCATCACTGCCTAAGTGCTCTGCTCTGGACCATGATGGCAAAGGGCATCCATCAACACTGGGTCAATCTCAACTCCATCTTTTGCCACAGCTTCATAGCCCAATTCGCTCAGCTTGTGCAAAGCGGCTGCACAGGCAATGGGCACAGCGTCCTGGACAGATTTGGACAATTCCAGCACAAATTCAGCAAGTAACTCTACTTGCACGCCCACGATGACAACTGACTTCAGCTCAATCCCCGACATTTTTGCTGCAAATAGCACATCGGTTAATCGCTGGTCATGCGCAGAATGCATCACCTGCTGCATATTCAAGTCTTCTGGTGTATAGAAAATCACCGTACCGGGCGGATGTCCACTGTCTTTTGCTGCATCGATGATAATCAGATGATCATGTCCTTCTAGGTAAGACAGCATAGCAAGTCCCGTCGTCGCAACATCAAGCAATTGAACTTCAGGCGGAAAATCAAAATGTTGCTGCAGATACTCAAGAGCAACAGGACCAACACCCTCGTCAGCCATAATGGTATTTCCTGCACCCAAAATCAGTACACGATCGCCCATCATTATTCGCCACCCTCTGTGTTTGCACCAGCATCCTTCTTTGGACCATTCTTTAGAAAGAACTCACAGTATAAACAGGTTTGCTTTAAGGACTGCTCGCGATCCAGACTAGGATCAAAAACTAATGCAGGGTCAGCAGTAACCCTGTGTTCTGGGCGATGACAAAAGGCGAAATTGCAGCGCGACGGACACATGTCAAAATCAGTCACTGCATGCTGACAGCATCCTTGCACTTCTGGAGAACAATCCCTCGTCCGCCAACAAACTGTATCTACCACATCAGTCATCTACTACTCCCATCAATTTACCTAAGTCAACTATCTATATAAAAGTAACAGTACCAGCGGGAACTTCTTCTGCCAGTGGATCTACTGCTCCTATTTTATGCGCTTGTGGGTATAGGTCTATGTATCTGTCTGCTGCATCACTGCTCATCGACAGCAGCAAGCCACCTGATGTCTGCGGATCACACACTATGCCCTGCCAGCAATCTAGGCCGGCATTTAATGTGTCCGCATTAAACCATGAAAAATTCTGCGCCCAACTAATGAGCTCACTGGTTTTGCCAGGTCGTATGCCTGCAGCACTTAAATCCCATACGCCCTCAAGCAGGGAAAGCGCGTCCAATTCAATCGTTGCAGCAAAGCCTGAAGCAAGCATCATTTCATGCAGGTGTCCTGCTAGCCCAAAGCCTGTTATATCTGTACAGGCTCTGACACACTCACAAGCACCCATCTCTGCATCATTGAACGCGTCTGCTTCGGACACGCAGCACTTGCAATTATTCTGCAGTTCATCTACGGCTTCTGCAGCACCCTTATTAAGGGTCGCCATAGATTCGATGGCAGCGCGTGCCTGCGGGTGATCATCATCATACACTCCACGCTTTAGAGCCGTGCCCCAAATGCCCGTACCAATAGCTTTCGTCAGTACCAGCACATCGCCAACACGCGCACCTCGGTTGTACAGCACGCGATCAGGATGCACGGTGCCCATAACAGACAGCCCATATTT
>Ga0123355_10020317_pt1 | contig 10600 bp, 4 predicted proteins | sample TergutEmb28metaG_3_FD_89872 | JGI IMG/M metagenome (GOLD analysis project Ga0123355, IMG submission 89872) | Embiratermes neotenicus P1 segment gut microbial communities from Petit-Saut dam, French Guiana - Emb289 P1 | ecosystem: Host-associated > Arthropoda: Insects > Digestive system > Gut ... | reverse complement strand
TACTCACCAGACCTTGCCCCAAGTGATTTCCATATGTTTGGACCACTCAAAGAAGCAATGGGAGGAAAGAGGTTCCGTTCTGAAGAAGAGGTACGCCACGCGGTGCATGGGTGGTTGTGCGGAAAACCAAAAGAATTTTTTTGTAAAGGAATTTATGCACTTTGTAAGCGCTGGAGGACTTGCATTGAGCGTGGGGAGATTATTTTGAAAAGTGATACAGCTTTGTACCACTTCTGCACAATAAATAATATTTTAAAAAAATTTTAAGGTTTTCATTTGACTCTCCCTTGTATATAAAATTTAATGCTGGAAACAGTACTTGATATAAGTATGGATTCAGGGCATCATTATATCGCTTTTGTCGCAGCGTATACTTTACTGCTTTGTTATCGTAAAGCACCCAAAAAGAAAGTTCCGAACTTTGCCTAGAATGTGTAAAAGGTTTTCTGCTGGTTATTAAAAAAAGAAATATAAAATCATTATTTCAATTTAATTCAAATAGCAGCAATATGAAATTTGTGCATTATTGTGAGTATTATACTGTAAACAGAAGCGACATGAATTGAATGCCTGCCTATGTAGTATAACTCACACTGAAGCGACATGAAATATGTGTGAACATACTTCAACGCCAGACTGGTGGCGAAGCCAGAATGCATCGGAGGTTCCCGCGATCATTAAACTCAGTAAAAGTTTCCCTCGGTTTTCCTTGCTCTTATCGCAAGTGTTGAGTTCGTACCGAAATTTCACGTCTTACTGTATCCTTTTCATACCAGTCCTACTTCCATTAACTTCCAAATCTCCACCCAAATTCATCCCTTCCGACTTTATCAAAGTTCCACCATAATCCAGTATTCCAGATACTAATTCAGAAAAATATCATATTCAGACCAAATGCGAAACTTCTGCTGCATATCCAAACGTTTCGCTTCCCAGCGGTTTACCTTGTTTCCAGCCTGCCTACTAGAAGGCCGAGTGGACATGGTCGGCTTGCGAAACTTCAGAACAGTATACTGTGATATCCCTCTCGCTCTAATAAATGTAATGTTTCTCAGTACACTCCTCTCCTTGCTTCTTCTCCTCTCTCACATTCTAAAAGGTTGTGTTTTCCATAATTGCCATCGTGTTTTGTTCCTGAATGAAGACACAAACTAGAATACACGCCTTCAGTCAGACGTATGCAAAATATTTCCTGTATGTATGTTTGTGTTCTTTATTCAATTAGATTTGTGTTCCCGAAAACTAAAACACAGCGAGATCACTGAGTTGCTTGTTCTTTATATATATATATATATATATATATATATATATATTGCCAGCTTCTCTTTGTAAGAGAAAGTATTTTCAAAAGCTACAGATTCTTCCCCGGAATTTCGAAATTATAATAAGTTGTTTAGAAACAGGTCAAATTTCACTGCTCTGAATTTTAGCAGGACCACTTCAAATTATGATTATATTGATTTTTCTCCGTTTTAAGCCAATAAATCTACAAGCTGCTGGTTTATAACTCTCTCGCCTAGGTCAAAGCAAGAAACTTATAGCAGTAACAAAATTAATATCGTCATTCCGAGGATATCGACAGCTGCTTCCAGTGTCGGTAAAGAAGCAGTGTTATGTGAAAAGAAACGCTGATATTCTTGCGTCATACGTTTAGATAATCTTTCTTACTTAAAGTTAAGAAATATTATTAAAATATACGGAAAAACTAAGAAATGCAGTTTTCTTTAAATTGCACTGATATTTGTCTAGAATTGTTTGTGTCGTCTGTGAATTATTGGACAGTAAAGTACGAATAAGTAGAAACCATTTTTAAGAAAATCTAGATGTCGCAAAGAAATCAACAGCCTTTGTTTAAGTGTGTATCCCAGAAGTCACCACTCTAAATCTGGGCCGGTGGCCTGTTTTCGAATTTTCTTTTAGACAAATCCCGCTTTTGCAACGTAAAATGAACCCCGTCAAAGTAGTCTTAGGAAAAAATTTAAAACTGCTGTCGAGATATTCAAGCCTTCTATAATTTTAAAAATTTAAATAACGAAAAAAGACAATAGTTTTATCCTAGCCGCGGCTGCTCTTCATTATGATTTATAGTCGAAGCAAAGAAGTTGGCTATCGAAACGTCGTCAGTTGGATACTCACTGAACTAAATTTCACATTTTTGTCGCATTGGGAATGAAAATTTCGAAAATACGCCCCTTGCTTTTGTCATGTCTGTCCGCATTTGACGATGTACAAATACTGAACTTATTTCCGGGCATGTTTATATTACGGACTGTTACGAAATCATGTCCAAAAATTCCTGTGTTGTTCAAGGTCGGACAATTGTGACCGACGTTTTTCATGTACACTTATGTTCGTTATTGTTGGAAAATCTCGCTTAACTGGCTAGATACTTAACAGAGGTAAGCATGTTTTCAATCAAATCTGTAGGCAACAAAGCAATGGACATTTCCTGCCCAATACATATTTCCCCTCAAGTCTTTCGAACTTCAAGATTATTAAACAAATAGAAAACTTACACCACGTATAACGCATCTTTGTGGCGCATTCTCATAAAAGTTGTTGCCATGGAAACACCACAATACATCCCTTTGTAGTGTCGTTGAAGTACATGTAGCTCTCAGCAATATTAGATTGTTCATTGTTGCAATGGGAAAGCAAAAATGGGTTCCCTCTGCACGTTATTCGAGCTCCAAAATACTTGTTCCCCTGTCAGCAATATAAAAGTACCGTAGTCGTCGTGTAAAGCGCCCTATAATTTGTTCCGATTTTAATAAAATTCGGTGGTTTTCGGCAAATTGTCTCAAAACTCGCCAGCATTACATTTTAAGGAAATCCGTCCGCTAGGAGCAGTGCTGCTGCTTGCCGAGAAGTACAGTACATGACGAAGCTATTTGACGCTTTTTGCGCCTTATACGAACGTGTCTGAAAATGGGTTTATATGCCGTCTTATCTTATAACTTCCAGACATTTTGACTGATTTGTATGTTTCTTTATGAAAGATCGTCAAATGTTGCCATTCGCGAATTAAAAAGACAGAAAATAACAGAGGGAACTTTCCAAATTTGTTGCTTGGACGTAGGTTTATTTTTTGAGCCTTTAATGGCACAGTGGTTACAACATTATAACCCGCTTCTGTATTTCAGAAGTCCGAATTGTTCTCAGAGAATGGCTGCGTATTTTACAGTATTTTCGTAATAAACAGCGTCCCTTTCTCTATGCATCCTTATACATTTGGTCCGCAGAATAAATGGAGAATGTTTTCTGTTAAGTAGAAATCAAACTTTGAAATGTATGTGACACGAAATTTATGCACTAAAAGGTAACTTGTTTCGTACAGGAGGATCCAGTGTAAAGTAGCTACCGTCTAGCCTGACACTTTGCAGAGCAGTGATTCTTTTCCCTTGTACATCAATCTGGCTCTGGAGCCCACCCAGGTTCATAGGTTTAAGGCGTCGAAGCCAGAACCTGACGGTTTACACTTATCTGTGTCGGAATTTAAGAGCACACAGAGGTTTTCTTTCAGTTCCCTATGTACTGCACGGTGCATAGTACCTTACACCTGACTCACACATTGCTGTTATGTAAAAGTAAAGTTGTCCTTGTACAAGCTATGAAGGCATATGTGTGAATGGAAGTGTAGCTTCACTCATTCATAACCTTGGCACCAGATGGGATTGGTTAGCCTCACGTCCCTGCTGCTTTAACCCAGGAGTAGTTGATCTCGATACCGACTGAATAGGAGGCTGAATGGGCCCACGGCCAGGCTGGACATTTTGGAGCAGAGATAAATCCTTTCTCCTGTCTGGAACGAACCACGATTCTTCTGACTTCCTTCCCATAACCTGATCGCCACACTGACTACTTTATCTCTCCTCCCATGGAATGTATGTTGACTGTAATGATACTTTCTATAGTTGTGTATCTTCTGTAGCGGATACGATACTTCAGATGGCTTACATTTCTTTATCATTGTGCCAAGATTAAAAAAAAAATTAAGGTTGTATTACTACCAGGAAAAAATAACGTATGACAGAATTACATTCTTCCTACGCTCACGTGAGAAGAAAAAGTGTCTGGTTCTGAAATTAAATATTTTCCTCCATACAGACATGTGTTGCACTGTGCGAGATTGTTGTGGTGATCTTCTTCTGTGAAGGAGGAAACAGGATGTTACAACCAGGTTTCCTGTTTCGTTCCTTTCACCTTAATCTTCCTAGAACGAACGCAAACTTCGTAAATTTTAATATTTGCTCTCGGCTGCCTCAGACTTATTATCTTAGGGCATTTCTTGAAATAAATATCGATCTGCAGTTTATGTAATTTTTCCAGTTTCAGAACTAATTATATTTATGTCAAAATCTGCACGTCTTTTTTGCAAACACTAAGAAGACAAATGAGCGTGTTGCATTTAAAGCCCTGTTAAAACAGCTGAAACATTGTCGATAGTCTGATCCACTGACTGCGTGATATCGTAACTTGCACCGCCTGACCCTGCGCTTTCGGCTTCTCTTTCCTGCAGATTGCTTCAAGTGTCAGGTCAGTTACTGCAGCGTTTATTGTAACTTGCAAGACCCCAAAACAACCACCATACCCCTACCCAAATAAAATGAACACCTTGGCACGGAGTGGATAATAATTCACATTATTCAGCCTTCATAGAACCAGAAGATTCATTACTGCGTTCACAAAAGCATATTATAAGACACTGTCAACTTTTTTCACTCATGAAGTCAAGGTAAAATTGTCGCTCTGCACGCTATGATCATGACGGCATGGGGGAAAGTGAATCTATTCTTAACCTCGGTAAATATTTATCTTTACGCCTCGGCCGCATTATCCCCAGGAAAAAAGAAACTCTTACGCCTACAAGAGAAGTATTTTTTACCCCAGGATCGGCTTGTGTGTTTCGCAGGGGAGATATTTCCCTCTGTAAATTTAACCGCAATTTGCCAAATTTCCAGCACGTAGTCTAGACACTATTCCGAATAAACTATCCCGAATCCATTTGACATACAAACGTTTAGTATACTATATTATGTTTTATTTTATTTTATTTTATTAATCACCACCACGTAGTGTCTTACGACAAGCCCATAGCTTGTTCTAGAGTGAGTTGTATCTAGTGCTTCCTCTTTCAACCTCAGTATTTTTCTTTTGTTTAAGATCATTCAGTGTCCGCTTACGTCTTCTTCCTTGCCTTCTCGTTCCTTACATACATCCTTCAGTAGCATGTTTTAAAGAGCAGTTTCTACGCAAAATGTGCCAAATCCAGTTAATCTTCCTTCGCTTTATTGTATGTAGAATAATCCTTTCCTTCTTGACTCTTTGTAACACTTTATTTTTCACCCTATAGGTCCAACTGATCTTCTACCGCCTTCTCTAGCACTATTTCCAATGTGTTTCTGATCTACTCTCCGAAGTGTCCAAGTTTCTACACCATACAAAGCTATGTTCCAAATATAACATCCCACTAGTTCCTTCCTAAAACTTAAGTCCAGTTTTACGGTGAAAAGGGTCTTCGTCTTCCGATTTTACCGTGGCAATCGCATGTTTAATTCCACATGTACATTTTGCATCACTTGTCATCATGGTACCCAAATACTTTAAATATTCCACATTATTCTAGTCGCACTGTACTGGGGATGGTTGCCTTGAGATTCTCTTTACCTTAGTTTTCTTCCACATTCATTTCCTTTCTTAGCATTTTCCGACATCAGTTGGTGTATCAATCATTCCTTGTAGGCCCGTTCTTTTCCTAGCCAGTAACGCAAGGTCATTTGCATATTTCGCCCTGCGAATTACTTGTCCTCCTTTTTTGAAGTCTCCAAACCCTTGATGAGCCTCCTTATATTAAAGTACCGTGTATAAATTTAAAAATCGGACGGATCGCACGTCGTATGAAGATACGGGCTCAGATGTGATAAATATTTTCTGGCTCAAATTTCCCTTTGCCAGTAGTGGTTCATTTAATCCCCGGCCCATGGGCAAAGTCCAAACGCTAAATAGTTCTAAATAAACACAAAAATTATGAAATTAGTCCTCACCTAAAGTACGTGCCAAGCAGTAACACAGAATCTCTAAATAATACACTTATCTGAAATGATAACTAAGTACTAATACTGAAATTTTAAATATTGCCTGGTTATGATATGATATATATGATATATGATATGATGTGATATGGTATATGATATGATATGATATGGTATGGTATATGATGTGATATATGATACGATATGATATATATGATATGATATGATATATATGATACGATATACGTATATGATATGTTATATTTGTTAACTGCAATTGGGTACCCACCCGGTGGCAGGACAGTACACAGGGAATATTTTCGAACTAGGACACATATAATAACTTGATACTACCACGTCAAATTGAAAATGCCACTCCCAATAAAAACTAAAGAATTTAAGGCATGTAAATGTTTTCTAAAAGCAAAATAATTGAATGCTCCAGTACGTTAATTTTTGTACAGAGATCATCAGACATTAGAGAAGGTCTTGCTTGAATTAAGCAAGGCTGTTGAATTTACATGAATCATGTGAGTCATATGAATTATTTTAGTGGGACTATCTAGCGTTGAAGATGGCCATGTCTGCATTCAGTAAGGCTGTTGAATGTACATGACATTTGTGCATCAAAATTAGCATTGCATGCAATGGAAGAACATAAGACCATTCTTTCTTTAGATGTTAGGCACCATGCTGATTCATCTTTCCGCTCTTCAACTGCTGTATGTTAACGACTTGACTCGGTTGTTCCAAAATGTCTTAGCTAATTCAATGTTGGTTTTCAGAAGTAGTCAAGGCTTTCATAATTCGGTAGTCAGAACAAGATCCGCACGAAAATCTTTCTGTTGATTGCAAAGGGGATTTAGTCCCTTTTTTTGATAACATGTAAAATTTAGCCCTTTTAAAATATGTTTCAATTTTCCTAACAAAACATGCCTTTACATGAAAGAAGATACATATAAGGAATTCTGTGTAAATATAATATTTGCGTAAATTTATTGTGTTTGTTGAATCTGTTCTTACAGTTCAAGTCTGTTCTACAAACAAAACATTATTCAGTGTACATAGGCATTGTGGGGAAGAAGAATTATTTTTCTACTTACGTAAGCATCAAATAACAATGTACGTGTTGATTAAAGAATGGGTTTGAGGAAAAAGGATGTACAACATATTAGCAGTTTCCTACATCTCGTGTCAAGATTTAGTGTAATTTTCACATATATCGATATATATATATATATATATATATATATATATATAGGAATGTTAAGAATTCTCATGTGGGACGATACGTAACAATATCTACTGCTACATGGTTAGCAGCAGGTGATATCCTTTTATAAGTGACCTCTCTCGAACGTTATTTAACAGATCTTATGTTTATTGGACCGTGCATCATCTTGATAGTTGAGTAAAGAGAGACCAGCTTGATGTCACTTGCTTTATTATTTCTTTATATAATGATCAACATGTTTCGGATGTTAATACATCCATCCTCAGGAGCTTGCTACTTATGTGTTGATTTATATCGTGGATTGTATTAATCTGGTTCGATGTGTGTTGGTGTTACGTTGTGGTATGGCTGTGGTGGTGTGGTATCCGTCTGCAGGCTGAAGCCTTTACTCAATTATTTAACGGGTTGATTATGTCACCGAATACTGGTTAACGATTTGACAATTAATTGAAATATGTCCACGAACTAAATTGAAAAAAATGTTATATATTATTTGAAATAGTGTAATATTGTAGCTACACTGTCTAAGGAGCTTACTTGAGCCGAGGGTTCGAATAACGCTTGAGGCGTGTGTATGCTTGCATGCTGAAGCTTCTCAGTGTTGTCTCCTACATAGGAAGTTGTTTTGAAAGAGAATATGACACTTTATAATAGCTGAAGAAGAATCGATGAAGCTGGAATTTCGTTATAGCCGGCATACAATTATTTTCTGTTGTTTCTAGTCCTGTGGACAGTTGACACCTTACGCTGCACCAAGGGGTGTATATTACATCTTATTCCGCAGTCCCTAAACAGTATATTTAATTTTACAAACATATGCATTTATAATTGAAAATCTCTTCTGTATTAAAAGGAGAAAACGATGCTTTTTCATATTAATCTAAAACTGAATTTCCTAGCGTATTAGCTGAATAAAAGATCTTTTTAAGATTACCCCGTAGTAGCTTACTCTTCCTTGTGTTGAGAATCGACGTAACCGTACAAACAGATGCGAAAGCGAGCACTTCGTCTACTGGGAACGGAAACATGGCGCCTGGATAAGTTCAGATATTGTCCATTAAAATAAGGATGCTATTCTTTATATAGGCCTACCCCATTCGTGTTTTATCGTTATCAATTGCCGTCGCAAGTCAGAATGGTTGTGAATTGTCTCAGTGCTACTAAGTAAATTCCGAAGTAGAAGTGTGGACTGGGTCATGGCTGTTTCCTGCTCCATTCTCGCACACTTTGATTTCTGTTCGTCTACTTCACTTGGAACCAAAACCGGAATGTGTCACATTACTTAAAAACAAATACTCATGCAGAATATTTGTCTTGCGTACAGTACGGAGCTTGTTCAAGCCTATGACATCTAGACTAAACATAAGGGCACTCCGTTTTTGTATAGTGTTTGTTCTGATCTAATGATTAACCCCTTCGGAAGCACGTGTATGACTGTTATAAATGTTCTTCATAGTGGTTCTTAATTTAAATTCTCCATGTGGATATTCCAACTGCATTTACATTAACACGTGATTTCCCATTCTTGCTATTATTTGCGAAGTGTTATAGCTACGCGGTGGGTACAAATTATAAACACTAGCCAAGGTATACTTTAAAACAACCTTACTAAACCGCCACTGTACAAATGTAAATTATGTATTTCACTATAAAGGCACAGTCAGTACAAGACCGACCTATCATCAGGTTTCATATATCTTCAGGAATTACAGCCTCGATTATGATGTTGGGGGAATTTTTGTTACAAGAAATATGGCGAGAGGGAACAATCTCCTTTACCACCTTTGCGTAATCCCTTACTGCCGACGTAGCACGGGACTTGGGATTTCCCTTAATGGGCAATTACGTATTCTACGAGTGATAAAAGTGCACTCCAGTGAAGTACTTACAAATATTCTGTATTCCACCTTTACTAATTTACATTTCTTTGTACACTTGGTATTTATTTAGTGCAGATGCAACTTAAATAGGTCTACTTAGTATCGTGTTCTTATGTTCATATCCAGAACTACTGTTTTATAAAACAGCAGCAAAATTCTAAACGCGCAGCAACCTAAGGTTCATTGTTTAATGAGCTAATTATATATATATATTTATTGTTTTCTTGTATTTTTTTAAAATACGCACATCACATCCAACAGGTGAGGAAATGTTCGAATTGTTTAAAAATTTTGACGCTTTTGCTTCATTATTGTCTTTACTTTCAGATACTGAATAATGCTGACTTTTTTTACATTTCTCCACCAACAGCCTACATCAGTTCAGTCATAGAGCAACGATAGAATATGTAAAACTTTAGTAAATTATTCGAAAACCTCTCGAATTATGAGACGATACACCACAACAGCCATCTAGTTTTCACTGTGTGTCAAATTTTCGGATTGTTACATTCATGTACGTAAAGAGGGCGGCAGGCAGGCAAAGATGGCTGAGCCATCCGGCGCATTCCTGCGACTGCAACAATGTTGCAACAAAATTTGCGTGCCTCTATGAAAATTACCTGTGCGTGAAGATTTACTTTTAAGAAACCTGACAAAGTTTTATTTGTTTTTCGGCACTGTGTGTGTACGAAAGAGATTAAATTCGCCATATTGTTTCGCTACAGATTCCCTATAAAAATTGTATATAAATTCGCCACGCAATTTGGAAGGTTGTAGTGTTTATGAGGGAGGTCAGTTACACTTCTTCCCCAATATGCATTTGTTTTATTATAGATTTTATTCATACAGCATACACTAATTGTGTTTAAAAATCGAATTTTTTTACTGTCACAGCATAAGCGGTTAACTGCCAATATGAAACTGATATGAAGGTAGGGGAGGGAGAGAATCACAATCGATACGTTTCACTACTCTGTGTGTGTACTATACTGCATAGTACGCCAGATACTGTAGTACGGGACCGAGCGTAATGTGCTCAGCCCTGGAACTTCGTCACACGTTCGGATAGGCAGTCAAACCATTGTTTCTGAACGCTTTCACATTAAAATGAGGTCAGTGCTAGTAATAACGACATACGGACACCCAATTAAAATCCAGTGGAAAGTATGTATCATATAATATATTCCGTCTGTGTGTTTTAACGTATGGTGCAGTACCGAAGCTTTTTAATATTTAATTTAGCTATATGCCTCTTTCCCACGTGCTCATTCAGTTATTTTGCAAAACGAACAGCCGCACGTTCATGGCTGCAAAAGGCATGGGTAATTTTTTTTTTTTTTTTTTTTCTTGCTGTATGAGCCCCTTTTTTGCAAGGTTTCCCCCTTTTTTATACTCATACACAAAACCTAAAGTCCAACCCCTTTGCTCAGGGAAAAAGAACCCCGCCGTCACCC
>Ga0123355_10020316_pt1 | contig 10601 bp, 7 predicted proteins | sample TergutEmb28metaG_3_FD_89872 | JGI IMG/M metagenome (GOLD analysis project Ga0123355, IMG submission 89872) | Embiratermes neotenicus P1 segment gut microbial communities from Petit-Saut dam, French Guiana - Emb289 P1 | ecosystem: Host-associated > Arthropoda: Insects > Digestive system > Gut ... | reverse complement strand
GTTAGAGGATGTTTCTCACACATATCTATTAAAGTGGCATCGGAAAACACTACGAAAGCAGGTACATTGTTTTCCGAAGCTATGCCAGAGCGCATTGTCCTGAGTGCCTCCCACAATTTCGGATTTGCTTCATACTTTTTCCCACCGCTCTGAGAACGTCGCCGCTCTTTAGAGCGTGAAGTTTTTGCTGCTTGCTCTTCTTGCTTGACCTTCATATGTACCTTAATGCCACCAGTTAAAACTTCTGAAGCCTTCTCCGTTATTGTTACTGTTTGATACTTATCATCCGTAACAGAAGTATATCCTTGTTTTTTCAGCAAATCGAAGACACTCCGAATAAAATCAGTTGTATCTTCAGACATAACTCCAAAAGTAGACAACTTGTCCAGCCCACGCATAGCTAAATACTCATCATGCTTTCCTTGAAGCACCTTCGAAATGACCCCAAAACCGAACGATCGGCCTGTGCGGTTAATGCGGCTAATGCAAGAGAGGAGTTTCTGAGCTGGTATTGTAACATCTGTATTTATGGTTTCCGAACAGCAATTTGAACATTTATCGCAATTAACTGCCTTTGTTTCACCAAAATACTGCAACATATATTCGCGCAGACATTCACCTGTCTCACAATAACTAACCATTTCGCGCAGCAGCATATAATCCCGTTTGCGTGTATCTGGGCATTCTCCCTGATCGATTAGATATCGTGCCGTAGAGATATCCCCTCGGCTATATAACAGTATACAATCGGCCGGAGAGCCATCGCGCCCCGCCCTTCCGGCTTCTTGGTAATAGCTCTCCATGTTTTTTGGCATGTTGTAGTGTATTACGAAACGCACATCACTTTTATCAATGCCCATACCAAATGCATTGGTTGCGGCAATAAGCCGTACTCGATCGTACAAAAAATCGTCCTGAGCCTGGCTCCGCTCATGATCTGGCATGCCCGCGTGATATCTCGCCGTTTTAAAACCATCCGCGTTGAGTTTATCTGTTACCTGTTCGACCGTTTTACGTGATGAGCAATAGATTATACCGCTATAATTATTTTTCGATAGATATTCTGTTAAGGCATCATACTTGCCTTTCGCATTCTTTACTTCGAAATACAAATTCTTCCTGTTGAATCCAGTAGTTATTGTAAACGCGTTATCCAAACCTAGTTTGCTTAAGATATCCCGGCGCACCTTAGGCGTGGCCGTGGCGGTAAACGCGGAAATAATCGGCCTTGTATGTAGTTTTTCTGCAAAAGCAGGTATGTCAAGATATGATGGTCTAAAGTCGTAACCCCATTGCGAAACACAATGGGCTTCATCCACTGCAATATGAGAAATGTCAGCATTTTGGGCAAATGTAATAAAATCTTCATTAAGGAGTCTCTCAGGAGCCACATATATGATTTTGTATTTTCCTTCCCTTGCATTTCTCATAGCTTTCACAAACTGATTATATGTTAACGAGGAATTTATGTAGGCTGCCGACACACCATTAGAAACCAACGCCTGAACTTGATCGCGCATTAACGATATAAGTGGTGATACAATAAGCGTCAATCCTGGCAAAATTATTGCCGGAATTTGAAAGCACAAGGATTTTCCAGCCCCCGTAGGCATCACGCCCAGCACATCGCGTCCATTTAGAAGCTCAGAAATAACCTCCGCCTGCCCTTCACGGAAACTTTCATAGCCGTAATAGCGTTTTAAAACCATTTCAGCGGAAACCATTGAATCCACCTTTCATAAGATACTGAATCAGCTCACCGCAATGTTCCTTCAAGGCTTTTTCCCGACTTAACAAATACTGAGCAGCAAACTCTTTCGGCGCTGAAATTTCATTCGTGATCGGCGGTTCGTTTGGCACACTCAACGCTGCACTCTTTACTTCGTTTTCGTCTAATTTCCTAATATGTATCGGCTTGTCGATATATTTCATAAGTTCGACAAAATCGGTAATTAGCATATCTTTTGGTTCATTGCCGGGATAACCTCGTGCTATGAGGACGATATTATGATCGAAGAATGGGGCGAGTGATAAAAGAGCACCTGAGTCGCTGTTACGGATCACACCAAAATTATATTCGTGCCTGTCCATATTAAAAATCAAACCATCGTAGTAGCACATTAAAACATATTGATGAGCAATCTCAACGTCTATCGCCTTTAGCATTTGGTATATCTTAACGTAGTTAAACTCATCACATATAATGCCTTCAGCGGGTTCAAAATCCACCCGAGCGTTGTCTGTAAAGTCGCTGCTCTTTATATAGTCCCCAGCAACCTCATACTCAGCTATGGAAAAGCCTAGCATTGAACCTACTCTAAATGCAAGCATTTCTGAAAACAACTCTTCTTGTTTCCCAGCTTTGTACATCCACCACTGACCATTTTCCATTCGCCAACACTTTTCAAAGCTTCCTGTATTAGTCAACTCCGGAGTTCGTCCCGGCGGTAAATCAAAAGATTCAACACTTCCATATAGGGCCAGTTTATCGAACAGGTTTATTTTAAACCTCACATCCGAGTAAGACAAAGCATTGTCATCAAAAGGTTTAACCCAATAATTATCTGTAATTGTAGCAGCGTTGACGGCAAGAACTGCTGTCATATCGTCCTTGTGCTCAAGACGCAAAACTTTTTTTAGCAGCCGCGAATTTATACGATGGCTATCTATTGCGCGAGATTCGAGCCATTTTTTTGCATCGCTTCTATAACGAAAATAGAATGGGATCCTTTCTGGCACTATCGTTTCTGCAAGTCCATTCCGAATTATAGCTACTGGGGTATCTTTTGACAACAATAATAAATCTTGCATTATGGAATTCCTTTCATATGCTTGAACAGCATGCCATGTGATGCAAATCTTGGTTTTAGACAGTATATCACATGTTTAAGCATTAGAGGAGGAAAAGATCAAGCTGCCTTGCTTTTATCCTGTCCTTGGTTTTTGTCTAAGTGGTCGTTTTTTTGATTTCAATGAAGCCGCTTGATACAGAATAAGTGAGTAAAATCATACTTTAAAAAAAATTTCAAAAACCTCTTGACAAGTAAACGATCGTTCACCATAATAATGGTGAACGATCGTTTACTTGTTGAATCTTACGACAATGCTCTGGCAACATATCAAAATGTGCCTATTGAAGAAGATATGGAATTTACCAAATAATATGGTGAAGAAATTATCAAAACATGAAAAGGAAAGCAGAGGGGAAAAAATTGAATATTCAAAAATATGGGTTTTGCCCGTCAACTATAACTAATAACTCAATTGGCGTTCCAGCTCGCATTACAGCAGTAAACCGTGATTTGTTTGAATTTGTTTGCGATATCGGAACCGGCTTCGCGCACCTCAAATCAGGTGAATACTATGCGAGAAGTGAGACATTCCCGACAACTGGAGACTTTGTTATGCTCGACTGGCAAGAAAACGGAGAAAGCCGAATCTTGAAAACCTTACCGCGTAACACCTTTTTTAGCCGTCTTGACCCATCCTCGTCAGGACATGGGGAGCAAGCGATAGCGTCAAACTTCGACTATGTTTTTATATTACAATCGCTAGATCGAGATTTTAATGAGCGCAGACTTGAACGCTATTTAGCCCTCGCGTGGCAATCGGGTGCTGTTCCAGTGGTGTTACTCACAAAAGCAGACAAGGCTGGAAATTATTCGACTAATCTGCGAATTGCCGAACAAATCGCCATTGGCGTTGACGTATATGCTATCAGTGCAAAGACGGGTTATGGAATGGATCAACTGACTAAGTATTTGAGCCCAGGTAAAACAATCGTGTTTCTTGGATCCTCGGGCGTTGGGAAATCAAGTTTAATTAACGCCCTTGCTGGCGAAGTAATCATGGCCACAGCGAGCGTTCGGAAAAAGGATAATCGAGGCAGACACACAACTTCTCGCCGCCAATTGATTCTGTTGGAAAGTGGCGTCATGGTCATTGACACGCCAGGGATGCGCGAAATAGGTATGTTTGGCGTTAGCAGCGGCTTGGAGAAGAGCTTCGCGGATGTTGAAAGCTTCTTCGGTCAATGTAAATTCAGAAATTGCCGCCATCAGAGCGAACCCGGCTGCGCTGTCAAAGCTGCCATTCGCAGTGGAGAACTTTCAAGGGATCATTGGGAAAGTTATCTGCGATTGAACGCAGAAGCCCGATTCGCCGATAACAAAGCGGAGTATCTGCGCAAAAAGGATCAGTTATACAAGGACTTCGCAAGATATCACAGGCATGGCTCCAGAGAAAATTATCGCAATGCCGCCTGTACAGCAAGCTTCATCTGTAAAGTTTGTGGCACTCCGGCAAATCCTGAAGGTGCGGGAAGTAAGCATAGAAATCATTGCCCGCACTGTTTATCGAGTATCCATGCAGACAACAAACCAGGTGACAGGGCTTCGCTGTGCAAAGGCATTATGGAACCCATTGGTGTGTGGGTTAGGAAAGATGGAGAATGGGCGATCATTCACCGTTGCAGTTCGTGTGGGGAGCTGCGCTCTAACAGAATAGCTGCAGACGATAACTCAGATTTGCTGATGTCTATTGCAAGGAAACCATTATCGAGTCCGCCGTCTCCGCTTTGGCAGATTGATAGGCAGAACGATTACTGTGACGTTGTGTAGACGTTGAGAACAAGCGTGCAATGAAGGCGAATCTTGGTTTAAGACTGCACATCATATGTTTAAGAAATAGAGAATGGAAAAACTAGACGGCGTTCACATATAGCTTGTGTACGCCGTCTAGTTCTTTATAAAGATAGTTCGAGATTGCAGTATATGTTTACGCAAGGTCATCACGATTCTGTGGTACTTGTGGTAGGTTAATTCTGCTTATCCGCCTTTCCATAAGCTGTAGAACGTCCAGCGCTGATTTTTACGATATAACCTTCTTTCACAAGTGCAGCCAATGTACGCTCAATTGTTACTTTGCTGATGTCAGGGCAAGACTCAAGTATTTCGCTCTTTGTTATTTTACCGATTTTACGCTCAATGACAGCTTTGATACGTTCCGGTTTTGAAAGTCCACGTTGAGATAGATATTCGATCCGTTCCTCAAAATCGCTGTATGCCTTTTGCAATATCCCTAGATAGTATCGTACAAATGGTGCGTAAACGCTTTCGTTGTCATGCCAGCCAACGGAGCTATCGAGCAGCGCTTCATAATAAGTATCCTTGCTGTTCTCTATTAGTTTCTCTAAACTGATGTATTTTCCTACGATATACCCCGCACGATAAAAAAGCAGAAGGGTGAGCAAGCGGCTCATGCGACCGTTTCCGTCACTAAACGGGTGAATGCAGAGAAAATCTAAAATGAACATTGGTATCAGCAGAAGTGGGTCATGATCGCCTTTCTCCAGGGCTGTATTAAATGCTGCACTTAGCCGTTCCATCGCATCAGATGTAAGGTATGGAGCGATTGGTTTGAAACGGATTTTTTCATTGCCTTCAGCATCGATTTCGGTAATGTAGTTGTCTGCATTTTTGTATGAGCCACCTATTGAACTTCGCGCAAATGAATAAAGCTGCTTATGAAGCTGTAAAATAACGTTTGGGCGCGGATAGATGTAATCGAAACTTTCGTGAATCGCAGCAAGCACGTCCCGGTAACCTGCTATTTCCTGTTCGTTCCTGTTTCGTGGCGTTGACCTCTCTCTTACCAATTCTTCCAAACGCTTATCTGTAGTATGGATGCCTTCGATACGGTTTGATGCACCAGTACTCTGGATTTTTGCGATCTCCATTAGGCTTGATAGCACATCAGCGTGAGCTTCAATATATAAGCCTTGCTTGCCTTTGTGCTCATGAATACTAGTGAGCATGGCAACAGTGTCTGGCGTTAGCAAGGTTTTTGGAGTGTCAACGTAATCAAAGGATTTCAATGATATTCTCCTTCATCGCTCGATAATCTACGTCATTTTATCATGTAATGACGTAGATAACAAGCCGAAGCTGCCCTCCGCCCAGTACGTCTATCAATAAAAAGTCGAATGTCGAAGCTGCTATGAGCGTTTCTTTTTTTAAGTGTTTGAAAAAAAATATATATCATATTATAATAAATTCGTTCTTTTAGTTTATGGTAGGAGGAGATTAGTGAGGTGAGTTTCAAATTCAGAAAGTCAAGTCACTTGATAATTTGAACCTTCCAGCAAAATTCCAAAGGTTAATATCTCTGATATAGAGTCTGTCCAAGAAGTTATTCTATTTGGAAGCTGCATACGGGGGATGTAAACCGACAAGTGAACCATAGGTAATTTAAAGTTAATATCTGCCGAACTCTTTAAGAATACTGGAGGGATTCAGTAATGAGGAAAATATTTCATAGAATATATACTATGCTACTTATAGCTTTTATAATGATTGGTCAGGTCTCTTGCGTGGGAAACCCCGGAGCAGGAGATGAGCACTCATATGAGATTATAGAAGCGCAACAGTTCATTACCCCACAACCTGAGGATTTTGAAACAGAGCTGGAACAAACACAGCCAATATCAGAAACTCCCGCCTATATAACCATTCGCGAGATGGAATTTAGCACATCTCTAACCACACTTGATTTAACAGATATGGAGTTAACAAGTGAAGAAATAGAACCTTTACGTCATATGATATACTTAGAGGAGTTGGTAATAGCCAACAATGTCCTATTACATCACAACCGCACCATTCCGTCGCTAGATATAATTCCTTTGGCAGGACTTACAAATTTAACGAGCCTAAATCTTACAGGCAACAATATTCAGGATATACAGCCACTAGCAAATATGACTCAATTAACCTCACTAAATTTGGACTACAATGAGATAAGCGACATAACTTCACTGGCGAAATTGCCTAATTTGGTTTCGTTACGCGCAGCTGTGAATCAAATCAGCGATATAACCCCTCTGGAAAATCTAGTGAGTTTCCAGAATCTCATTTTAGTCGACAATCAAATCAGCGATATAACCCCTCTGGAGAATCTAACAAATTTATGGCTTCTTAATTTAGGAGTCAATCAAATCAGTAATATATCTCCATTGGCCGGACTAACGAATTTAGCTGATTTAGAATTGGGCTTCAACCAAATCACTGACATATCTTCATTGGCAAATTTAACAAATTTGAAGCGTATAGGTTTGATGAATAATCAAATCATTGATATATCTGTATTAGTAAATTTGACAAACTTGTTCTATATAGATTTAGTGGGTAATCAAATTGTTGATATATCTGACTTGGCAAGTCTTGTGAATTTGAATACTCTATTTTTGGAAAACAATTATATATCTGACTTAACACCATTATCAGGATTAACAAACACAAGTGTGTTAGCATTAGGAAAAAACCAAATTTCTAATCTAACTCCGCTATCAGGTCTCACTAACTTGGAACATTTGATGCTGGATGATAATCTAATCACCGATATATCTCCACTAGTTGGATTATCCAATATGACGCATCTGGCTCTAAGTGAAAATCAAATGTTCAATCTAGCTCCACTAGCAGGTCTCACTAATTTGGAACGTTTGATGCTGGATGATAATCTAATCACCGATATATCTCCACTAGTTGGATTATCCAATATGACGTATCTGGCTCTAAGGGAAAATCAAATCGTTGATATATCCCCATTGCTATATCTGCAAAATTTGAATCATGTTGAATTAGAAGGCAATCCACTCACTGACTGGGGGCCTGTGGCTCATGTTCCTTGGGTTAATGGTCATCCATAAACATGTAGCCACACCGCCAATACTCACGAGCAGATAACTGAACTGTTGACTATCACAAATCCAAACCCCGCAAAACTTGCATAGAGATAGTTGATGTTCATTTGGTGGTGGTGTGAAAATTTTGAAGAATTTGGTGATAGATGGGACGATGGAAAAGGCAAAATGAAGAACTACACCCATACCTTGTCCAATATGTGGTGAAAACATTATTACTGAAAGCTGTGGGAATTCTTACGGCATAAGTTGTGAAATGGACGACTGCATTTTAATTACTGTCAGGGGCATTTGATCTGGCATTTTATGAATTATAAAACAGGCAAGGTTACACGCGTTAAGCTTATGCTAAGTATAATATCCAATGAGAAATATGATTTATTGGTCGCGAAAGGTGGTTTATTGTGAAGACAGGCTCTTTGTGCCTAGTGGCCATACTGGTATTCATATTGGTAGGGTGCTCAGGTGAAGCTCTTCGAAATGAAGAAGTAAGCGATACAGATTTTAGCATGGGAATGAGTTACGACCTTTTTAGAGGTACAAGAACGCGAACAGTAACATTGGAAGCAGGTACAGTTGTAACAGTTGATTTAGTTACAAATGGTGGCACTATTGCTATGAGTTTTACAGATGAGTCAGGGAATCGTCCGTTTTTTGGAAATGGCCTTACTAGATCCTTTTCTTTTGTGATAGCTGAAGATGGAGAACACACAATTAGAGTTGATGGAGAATCCCACAGGGGAAGTTATAATATCACATGGGAATAGATTACAACTCTTTTCCTATTTTTTCTAACCGCATTTTCACGCTATCATTTACGGTATTTTCTAAAACATGACCATGCTCCTCCAACAATTTTCGTATATGCTCTTTCAACTCATAATTTACGGATCGCGAGCGAACTGCAGAGCGAAGCTTCCCTTTCCTATATACAGACTTAATCCCGAAAACCGTATTTGAATAGACCACTACATAACACGGCTTCTTCAGCATTTCCAGCCCATCAATGACAGCTGTGAGGATCATCGCAACGTCTGAGCGACCATTCAAGCCATGCTTCGTGAAGTATTTTTCATGCTCTCCATAAACCATAAGTAGCCTATACGATCCTTGCCTGATAGTGTAGTCGAAGCTGCTTTGAATGTAAAAGTCTGTTCGTGGCAAATCAGAGCGTTGTGTCGCTAATGCAGTGGAATCCACTTCGTTACTAGCATTTTCGTTTTCTATTTCTGGCATCAGCTTGATCGGGTCAAGAGCTAACGCTCTGCATGCAGCAAGTAAAAGCAAGATGGCTGTCGCGTCGGCACGCACTCCGCTCTTTAGTCGCTTGATCGCCTTGTTTTCCAACTGTCGTACACGCTCACGAGAGATATCCAAGTCATCCCCGATTGCTTGAAGCGTTTCCTGCGTATGCCCAAATAGACCATATCTCCTCAAAAGAAGCAGAAGAAGCCTGCGCCCGTCTGCATAGTGTAGAAATCGGCACATTAGAGCAAAGTGAATATGTTCATGGAATTCAGCGATTTTTTCTGTATTTAGAATATCGAGTTGCTCGTCGGGCAAGCCAAACTGACGAAGAACATCGATGACACAACGTTCACTCCCATATATTTCTGCAAGCAACTGCTGTAATCCTGCAGAAGTCCGCTTCTCATCGAATTGCATTTTAACTCACCTTCCGCAACGATGCTTGTACTTCTTAAACACACTACCGAAAGCACTCAAATTCTGATTTCCATCAGATGCTTCGTCGCCTGTTTTAAGATCCATGGCGACAGAATAAATTAAGGAAATAGTCCTCTTGAAATTAGCCATATAATCCGAATATAGATTAACAACCAAGCAACTGACCATATAATTGCAATGACTGAAATAGTTAGTCCTACTCTACTTATCTTCTTTCTTACCATAAAAAGAGCAACACCGCCTGTGATTGTTCCAGCAATCATTGGAACCATAGGAAAAGCAGAGAATAACCCAATAATAGGCGAGAGTGAACTGGTTGTAAGAGCAATTATTAATAAACATATCCATCGTTTTTTCAAGTTCTCTTTTTGGCGATCATTGTGACCGTTATTCATCAGAAAGCATCCCCAGTCATTTACTGTCTGTGCAAGCAGAGGAACAGTGATAGGCGAAGGAGCGGCGACAGGCTGAGAATGCACTGTGAATCCGTTCAAAACTCGCCCTTCGGGCTCAAACAATGAACGGCTCCCCATCGCAAACCTCAGCCCGCCGCCTTTGTATGTTGGCCGCTTGCACAGCGCATCATTTTACAGCACTGAATTTATAGGGGGCACCCACAACGGTCCGGTTTTTCCTCATTTTAGGAAATAATAAGTTGGACGATATGCGCCTTCTTCACTATTTCGCGTAAGTCTATCATCTTTAGCAATTTGAAAATATGAATCTTTTAAGTGGTAGACTTAACGCGGTTTAACGTCGGTGATCGTTAGTCTGATCCAATAAGAAACCCCGCCGATTGGCGGCGAGGTAAGATTTTCGGGCCTTCTTTTATACCCCGCTCTGGTTTGCGGCGAAAATTTTCTGTGCATCTGTGCACTCATCCATTATATTCAGGATCTCAAATAAGTCAATCAAAAACAAATTTTTACAGACTACTAGCCTGTAAAGCTTAAAACTGGATCAAAATTAATCATATGTTCGGAAACTGAATACGTCCAACAGTAACGAACTTCCGTGGAGCTGTATTAAGGGGATTTGCAAATTTGCTATTTCGTCGCAAGTGGCATATAATATAATGCATACGGCACTAGAGGGGGATTTATGATGGCCAATGTTTTTGATGTAGCAGAATATGTGCTATCCTGTTTGGGTAAAACTCCAACAATGAAGCTACAAAAAATAGTTTATTATTGTCAATCATGGTCACTCGCAT
>Ga0123355_10020315_pt1 | contig 10601 bp, 3 predicted proteins | sample TergutEmb28metaG_3_FD_89872 | JGI IMG/M metagenome (GOLD analysis project Ga0123355, IMG submission 89872) | Embiratermes neotenicus P1 segment gut microbial communities from Petit-Saut dam, French Guiana - Emb289 P1 | ecosystem: Host-associated > Arthropoda: Insects > Digestive system > Gut ... | reverse complement strand
GGACCCCGTTCCAGACCCACTACTACTCAGAAAATCTGGTAGCGCCGGGGATCGAACCCGGGACCTCTGTATCTGTAGCCAGAAACTCTGACCACTAGACCACAGAGGCGGTCCACCTACTACATACAGCAGACACAAATACACCACAGGAAATTTCATTCATGCAAATCATTACTTGTCAATGCCACAACACAGAAAACTTCTGAAATTCCTCTGACTTGTAAAACTTCTCTTACAAGAACATATAAAAGATTTATTTATATTACAAAAGTTCTGTCATTTTAAGAGTTGTTTTGTGTGACTTACAAAAAGGCACACGTACAATAACAATGCATTTTGGGAAACATATGGGCCCCAGAGAGACGGAATTAAGAAATATATATACTACATAATGAAGCCAAGTGCATAATTTACACAGTCCCCAACTATTTGATAGACCAAGTGAAAGAAGTCATGATGAGCTCACAGGTAACTGGAAAATGGAAATGAGAATATGAACACTACATTTTGGTAGAATCTTCTTGGAGAGAAGGCAGCTGATGAAGGAGAAGAAACTCTTCTTGCAAGTGGATGGATGCTATGAAGAAAGTGGATTAAATTGATCAAGATATAAAACCTCTTCTGCTGGGTCCCTCAGTGCACCTAATCTCCAGCCATGGCTGACCAAGTAACATCTTCTGTCTCACATTATAGACATAAAGACAGAAGCATAAATAACTTATGAAACATGGTGAGTTCAATAAAGTCCAAAATAATATTTTTCATCCACATATTACACCATTCACAAAAAACTGTAAACACAGTTTCATGCAAGGATTAATTTTTTGTGTTAATTTTGTGCACTATTTTTCATTTCATATTTGTTACTAAAGTTGCATCATTTTAGTGCATTTCTTGATGCCTACATGACATTCTCAGGGGGGTAGGTAGATGACCCAATCATCACAAAACTCTTCTAGAAAACTCCTGCTTACGTGGCAAGGTTTTTCCAGATCAAACTGGTTCACCTCCCTTGTCTCAAGTCAGGAGAGGTGGGCGAGTAGTGTCGCTTGCTAGTTAGTTGATTAACAACTCCGCGATCGACAAGATGTGTAAGGGCTTGTTTTCTTCAAGGGGAAGTTGCAGGCTTTCACAATACCTTATTCACCTATCTGCACAAGGCAGAAGTTACAGTGTTTGTTCATAGGGAACAAGTGATAATTTATAGTTCAATTCGCGTTAGTTGAACATCAATTAATCATTCGACTAGACGCGTACAGGCATGTCTTCAAGGGGGAGAAGCCATCCCACAATAAGTGCAGTTCTTCAAAGGAAAACCATACTAACAAAACATGTACATAGGGTACATTACAGTGCAACAATCATCAAGAATTGTGGTGTCAATATCATCAGTATAATTAGTCAAGTCACCAACTGGCTCAGCGTCTAACCAGACTTGTAGACTGCATATTGCATGAGGTGGTTGCAACTCATACTAATACAAAGGTTATCATCTGAAATATGTCCAACTGTTATACGAAGTGTTGTGCGCATATTATCGGCGATTTAACAGTGTAGCTAGTTCATGTGTAACTTCGAGCCACTACGGCACATATAGTTAACAGCGTAGCTCGTGTGTTTACAACATAAACAACTACAATTATATCGCAAAAGGCAATTACAATTGTGTTACCATAAGGGTGACAAGAGTACAATTCACAAGTTTGTTTTAATATGTCAAGTGAACAGTGTAGCGAGTTCATCCGTAACTACATGCCACTAGGGCACATATAAGTTTGTGTTCTGCACGAGGCAAAACACCTGCTCCTACTATTTTATTACCATATAGTTAACAGTGTAAACTAATTACAAGAAATATTAACTAGTTCCAGATAGTGTACAAAATTACATTATTAGTGCATAACAGTAAAATTAAATTACATTTGCTTTGACTGGCATTTATTTACGAATAGATTAATTCTGTTCATGCTTATATGTTCCCCTGAACTAGAGCAGGGCCCCAACACACAGTTTTCATCAAAGTGACTGGATTATGTTCAATGTCCAGCTACAGTACTAGTGGTGACACATCTTCAGGTCCTGTTAACAGAGTGAGTGAATTACAGCATTATAATAGCTGGGTAACACTTGCTGCACCTCATGAAATGCATACCTGTTATTCCCATACTCCAAAGGGCATCTGCTTGCAGTATTGTGGTAATCTGCCTTGGGACAGCTCTCAACAGCCGCCTGCTAGTATGCCTACCTGTAGACTGCCAAAACTGGTTGTTCTGGTGAAATAAAAATAGGTGTCTGTTAAAAACTGCCATGAAATATATGGAGAAGTATTTGCTGTATAAAATGTAAAGTAACATTCACAAACTTTTAACCTTTTCATTACCCCGAAAAAACAAAGCGTGGAAAAGCGCATTATAATTTTAAGCACATATACTTTCTGGACATGGCTTTTGTGACTTCACATACCGCACTGCGATCTTAATGAGATCTGTACTTGTAAGACTTGAGGTTCTGAAGGTAGTAACTATAATTATTACCGTCTTCTGGACTGTGACACCAAACCAGTTCATCAGACTATACCAATACCTTAAAAGATGACAGGAACACATTCTGCTTAAATGTTGGTACCAAACTAAAAAAAGTGTATGTTGTCACAACCCAGTAGACAGTAACCTTCAGCACTGTATTTAATGCTTTTTCCTATGATAAATCACTTGTAAGAAGATTACTCAAGTTAGATTCTAGCTTCACTTAAAGGAAGAACCATGGACTGATATCAACACGTACCACACATGATCCATACAGTCAAAACGTGTCAGGTGGTTTCAGGGAAGAAACTGCTGCATGGATACATATAATCTCCCCACTACATGCTCCTTTTATGCACTCTACACAAAGGACATACAAAATGGGAGGTTTGTGGATGAGTATTTTGGCATGTGTTCTATTTCTTCTAAATAATAAATTTTAATAACCATGCCTTTATTAAAATCAGTAAGGATGTCATAAGAGCAGAAACCTCACTACAATATGCAATTCTCCAACAATAATAACGTGGTAATCATAAATATATCCACAGTTCGTAGAGAAAAGTGTGTCAGTGTGGGCTCTCTACAGTTTTACAAAACATAAGGGAATTACATGAAATTATAACTTTATACCACCAATAGCATTCAGCACGTCACAAGTAGTGCACAGTCTTAACCGTGTACATACAAGCGTGTGTGTGGGAGGGGGTGCATGATATATATAGAGAGAGAGAGAGAGAGAGAGAGAGAGTGTGAACGTGCCTTGACTTTGTAAAAAACTTTTTTCATTTGAAAGTGGAATACACTATATTGTTTCAAAATCACACAAAAGCTTCCTAATGAATATGCAGCAAGTAACAAGGTGTGCATGACTTCTGACATTTTTCAACAATATGTACATGTGTATCAACTGGTACATCTCTGTTGTACTTTTAAGGAATATAGACTCATTCTGTTTTGCAGACTGTATAATAACTGCTTCTATGATATGGGCAAAAGTGGAACAATGAGCTAAGAATAAAAAACAAAAAAATTTTACTACTAGCCAGCAACTGTACAGCACATCCTCATGTGCACCATGTATTCAACACAGAACTGGTCCTCCTGCCTCAAAACAAAACTTCCTGTTTTGTGGCCAATCGACAAGGGCATAATTAAAAACTTCAAGAATTATTTCAGGCAATTTTTGTTTCTGAAAATGAATTACTGAACTAAATGAGCATAAGGTGACAGTGTGACCATACTGGATTTAGTTCACTTGAAGGAAGATACATGGGTGAGTGGTACACCAGCAATGGTCAGATAATTTTTTTGGAAACATGGTTTATCATTAGCACTTCTGTTTAGTGACTAAAACATCAACCCTTTAGGGATGAAATGTAATCGTTTTATATACAAGGACTCAGTGTGTACCATGCAGTGAATGTTCTCCAGCTTGATTATAAAAAAACCAATTAGCTTATGTTGTACAAGCTACAGAAAAGTTGCAGTTTGTTCCTAGATCCATACGAAACACACAAACACAACGTCAGCACAATGCAGAATTGCTGAATGTTAAATCTGGTGGTACATAAAGTAACCGCTAGGCTTCATAAAGTTAATGAAGATGGTCTACCTCTATCAGAATGACTGAAATAAAAGTGAATTACAAATGCTGATCATTTAAATAACTATGAAAATTTTGTTCATTCTGATGGTGATGTGATAACTTCTTGGCACAATGGTATGGCACAGACTACACTAAACAAAGAAGACAGTGATGAAGACAATGCTGCATGCACTGAAGACACAATTACTTCAAAACTCGTACTAAATTATTTGCAGGCTCTGGATGTTGTGGACACACCGACAGAATTTTTTTTAAAACAGTTACATTTCTGATCCATTTTCAATGCATTAAGTGCAATGAAATAAATTCTAAGAAACTTAAAGTGAAAGAGGCAACAGTTCTATATTGTCTTTGTAAAAAAAGGAGTGATTAATGATCAACAGGATCTGTAAATAACATTTTGTATGTCCACTTATAAATTTTTCCTTCTGTACATTTCAATATCCTTTCATAAGGTATGTTAAACATACTCTCTATTTATGGGTATATGTAATTACTACAACTTTTTCTTACTATAAAATACATGCAGGATTTTATGTTCATGCTTATTACAAATAAATGCAATATTAAGCAAAACTATCCAGTTGCACAGCGCTCATTACAACCAAGTCCGACTGTGTGTTCAAATATGTTTTGCAGTGTACTTCAAGCATGCAACATAAGATATATTGGTAGTTTATAATATGAAGTAGAAGTATGTAAAATAATAATTTAACATTCGTCACACACTAGTACAATGATCCATGTTTGTACAAAGACTTCAAAATAAGAAAATAAATTCACCTAAATAATATGAAATGATTTAAGAAGCCTATAACCTTAGCCCAAATAGATATACTGGGTGTTCTATGAAACATGCCAAACTTCAATGTGTTACTACAGGAGTTGCGAGTAAAGCATTCTGTTATCACCACATGGGCAATAATCAACTATTACATCACTATAGGCCTTTTAATGTTTCAAGATACTGTCGAGTACTGTATGGTATCAGTTCCCATGAACCAGCTTCACACTTACTTTCACCTCTGCTAATACCATTCCTCCTAAACCCCACCCCCCATTGCTCTAGTACAATATTTGTAAAAGTGACAATCAGAGTTCAATTATTAACATGTCAACTGCATGTTGGCAACTTAATTGCCATTATCCTAATTATTTTAAAGGTCACTAGCCCACAAACTTCACCCTGCAAGGTCAACAGAGCTCAAGCCCATTAACTACTTCTTGTAGAAGAATATGAACAACCTACTAGCAAAAATCGCCAGCTCAAGAGAGGAACTACTGCAGCAAATCAAGGAGTCCACTGCATCATAAACGAAATGATGAAATTATCCAAAAACACATTTTTATTGATGTGACATCAATAAAAAATGTGTCCTTTGTGGTATCATCTGACACACAATTTTCTTTTCATGGTGCACCATATAATAGGGCAAACATATTGTAAAATTTTCAGTTACAATCACAATCATGTATTAAAATGCTTGCAGCTGCATAATGGTTCATAATCGGAAATATGGTGATAAAGTATCTTTTACTCAAAATGACTCATATAATAACATCCTAAAGGTTGGCAATATTTTGTGAAAGATCCTGTATGTATCAGTAGATGGAAGTTGGGAAGGGATACTATGGGAAGATCGAAGCTACTTGTGTGCTACATGAACTTTCATATGTGACACATACGATGGCTAAGCTGGATCTCCGCAATGGTCGAGATGATTGCCAGGTATGATAGGAGCAACCAGAACCTGAACAATTTGCCTTGGAATCGGTGAGATTAATATACTGCAATGTCCGATGTACTACTCGCTGAGGTGTCACACGTCGCACTGATGGATGCCTATTAAGTGCTGCCAGTCCACTTAACTTCTCAGTTTCCTCCAACTGCAGTATACACAATAGTAATGTTTATTAGTGACATGGAAAATTTGTACGTTTCACACATTTTTACAATTTTTTTCTAAATAGATCAGATAAGCTCTCTCTTAAATGTTGCTGCACTATCCTTTATCAGTGTGTTCCTGTGCTTAATTGACACCATGCCATGAACAGGTATGGGAGGGTGGAGGTAAATCTTCAGCCTTGCATGAAGATGGGGCTGGGTCAGCCTCTAGCAGGTCTGAACATCATGAAGGAGGAAGATCTCAGTCCCTCTCACGAAACGAACCCCAATCCCCAAGTGTACAACGCACATCCTGTATATTTATCAGATACAATTAAACAAATGGATCAGATTAGTCAGTGTGGTTGGTCACCTTCAAAGCTGTTGCTTTCTGACTTTATACATACATTTCAATATTCCAGCCACACCTAGAAACAATGCTGGAAAATCACTCTCAATTGTTTGTAGATTCTGAAGAAGATGTCTGTGGTATGCCATTTCAGAATTGTCATTATATTGCTCCAAAATCTTAGAGTAATTCAAAATACAAATCTGCAAGCAGGTTTCTTAGTGTCATGAATGTGAAGAAAGCTGTATGGGGCCAAATCTGGCTAATACAGTGGATTTTCTAACACTGGCATTATTTTTCTCCCCAAAGTTTAGTCCTTTCTGACAAATGTGGAGCTGTAAACATTCCAAAACCAGTGGGCCCTTGAGGCCTGCACTGATTGTTTTTGAGGAACAAATGCTTAACAGACAATTCCTTTACAGCTGAAAAGGAGATTGGTATGTTTAGATTGACTATCCTAACATTCACACTATCTGTGATGTTTCAGAGTATGGGTTTTATTTTATTTCAGAGTGGGGCTTTTTTTTTTCTGTGTATACCAGAGAACCAAAGCCACTGTTCTTCACAACAGGTCATGTTCTTGTAACCATTTTGTGGGAGAACCTGGAAAAATTTTTTTCTTCACTGCTGACATTCTCTGGTACCATTCTGACGTATACCTTCAGTTCAGGTCTCTGGTTAAAATCAGTCTCTCAGTTTCTCTCTTCTTGTTCAGTTCATCTGCAATTTTCCACATTCAACTGACATTATTTTCACCTTTTCAGTCACTTTTCTCACATCTAGATCAGCATATTTGACATACAACCTCTAACTCATGTAGTCACATGATCCAACACAGCCAATTGACCAGAGTTGCCAGTTGCTGCATAAAACACCAACCCAGTTATGTATCATACTATATGTAATGAAAGGCATGCACAAAATTATGATGTCAAGGATTTATTAAATATATATTAGAAACTTATTTGTTGCTGTAAACAGGGCTCTTCACTGTTGACATAACACAACAGAGCTCTACTGAAGAAGTCTGGGGGAGATATCAGGAAACCCACCACTGTCACCTTTTGGAATGACAATGGATGTGATTGGGATGGAGGAAAGAAGGGTCAAACTTAAACAAACGAAAAGGCCAATGATTAAGGGACGAACATGTATATCATCAGCAGTACGATTAGTGACTGCATGATTGTCATTTCTTTTTCAAAACACTGCTATTGCAGCACCTACCAAAGTAAATCCCAGACAAGCTGCTGAGTTCAAATAATAACAAATTTGTGAGAATACTATTCACTTCATGAATATAAAACTGCTCACAAGTGACAGGTTCATTCTGAAAGTGTAGGACTAAAATCTCAGGTAAAAGTTAATTTATACAACTAATGAGTGAACTGTCATGATCATGTAACATTAGAGTGAAGGATTCAGTAGCAGTGAATAAGTTTTGATAGTTAAGGAGAAAATTATATGTTTAAAAATGGCCATACCTTGGAGTCTCTGTCACATTTACCTTTATAAATGTAATCTATAGGTTCAATTCCTGGTTTTAACTGCCTTGTCTTCCCACTTTTTTTGGTTTGGTATTTCCTGTACTAAGTCCAAGATGCACGTGTGTATACAATGTCACTTTCTTCCCTGATCATTTCATTACAGATGAAGATTAATGATACCAAGAAATTTTTACTCTTTTAGTGTCATAATGTCTTTGCCACTTTGGGCAGTTATCTGAGAAGATGGAGAAGTGTGAGACGTATTTTAAAACTAGAAGGTTGGGTTACTATTATTGCAGTGACAGCAAACTGCAACATTGGTGGCTGGTGTCTATCAACAGAACTTGAAAATTTATATTGCAAGTCACTTCTACCAAAATCATAACATTTAATTTCCATAATGTTCACTCTAGTTGATTCTCATTCCCTTTTCATTTCCAGTGATAACAATGAGCCCCAAGTATCTTCACCACAAACTGTGAAAACAAACGCTCTCAACATGTGTGCAGCTGCACAATGCCCATCTTAACACAGAATAAGCTTATACAATGAATATTAACAGCCTACATAACATACTGCATCCTACAGCAGGTGTTGAAAATGACCACCTACAAGCCACAGACACCCTTGACACCTACTCAACATGTTATTAAAAATTGGTCTTTCTATAAACCAATACCACAGGTACATTCGTTTAAGGTTGACCTCTGTGTGTGGACTTTTTTGATAAACAATGTATCTGAAACATCTCCATAGACAATAGTCACATGGCATGAGATTTGGTGAATAAGCAAACCATACTAGATGACTAGCTACCAAGTCCCAGAAAAATGTTATTATGTGAAGCACCCACAGAGCTACAGTCCCAAGTGTGGGTGCACCATCTTGCTGGAAAAAACCACCACACTGCGTCTCCTAAACACTTACATTAAAAAAAAAAAAAGTGCAAGAATCTTTCCACTGTACCTTTCTGAATTTACTGTGTTGGAAGAGAAAATATGTCTGATCATTCTTGTCACACTGACAGAACAATAAATCATGAAAACTAAAATTTCTGGTTTGTGTAACTTGTGCAACAATCATGTAACTAAATACAATATATTTCAGACAACTTACATATTTAAATTACACAGTCAATTATAAGTACAGAGTTATTAGTTGGGTGATCATTACCAACTAACATAATGTGTTTACACTTACCATAACAACATCAAAATCACTGGGATAGTCACTTGCTGGGTTGTTCCTCATCAAAATCTTCCAATTTGCCACATCAGACCCATTAAGTGCAGCAGTGATGAATTTTTCCCGGGTATTTGTTTTGTAGTAGTCATCAAATGCAACAATATACTCTGAAATAGAAGATACTTCAATGTAAATACTATTTATCACTGGCCAATAAACAACATTTTATACCCTGAATATAAAATCCTCCTCATCTTCATGCCTTTTGGTTACCCATGTCCAATGTTTGCTAGGTGACCATGTACACTACTGTATAATGTACAGAGAAAGTTGTGTTCATTGCTCCTTCGTCACTACAAACTCCACACGGTTTGATATTAAAGGTAAATAACAGAAAACATGCGATATCATTTCATGTCTAGAACCTTATTTAATGAAAACTATAATTTATTATTGGCCTCAAATAATTGATTTAATTGCTTTAGTACAGTTTAAGTTAACCCTGGGCAAAGAATGTGTACTTTGACTAGTGTCTCATAAATATCAGTAACCCAAACACCTGAAGCTAATTAGTTTCTAACTTGCAGCATCCTTTGATGGCATGGGCAGGACAAATCTGCTGTTACATTTATACTGAATTTTCTTCCTACAATAAACTGACAGACACATCCACTGTGCTGCAAAATAAATGCAAAATACTGTTCATCATATGTGAACATGCAACATCATGATGTCTTGTACCACAAAAATTCTCTCAAAATTTGTGGTTTCAGGACCTAACCCCACCCTAATATGATCAAATTAAAACTTACATAACCTCTTACTGAACTGGGATTTGTGAGTTCAAACTGTGTTATAATCAAGGTTGCACAAATGTTCCAAAATATCCAGGAGCCACTTCCAAATTCTATGTGCCAGCAGGGTGACATGAAGCAAGTTCCATACTACAGACCCACAAATATTAGGTGCCACCATACAAAATTTTCATACCATAGCAATGTGGCACCTGAGACCTGTGAATCCCTTGTAATTACATCAATTGTTTGAAAGTGGCTCACCATTTAAACAGACTATCTGGATAAAATGAAGTGAAAAATTTCAAATCTCACTCTACAACTTGCACAACTGTGCCACACATAGAAAACTTGTATGTATCTCATACAAGAAGCCACTTGTTGTATTGGCCACTTGTCACTTGTACTGCAGAATAAGTATGCCACCAATAAAACTGGCCGCTCCACCTAAGTCACTGCTGGCCCATTGTAAAAAGTTTCTCACAATTTAATGACATACTAAGATGAAAAAACTGTTATGGCTTCATCCATAAAAGACCTAACAAATACTATACAAGCTTAATCCATAAATATTCAAAAACTTTTCAATCATCTGTAATTTAGTAATGAACATCAGAAAATTCTTCATGTGCTTTTCAAAATAATATGTCCTAATGTTTTAAACTCATACTGTGTAAATCTTGTTCTTAAGCTTTCGCCGTGTTGTAAATGTAATTTATTCCTTTTTGGGTAATTCCCCGGCGTCTGAGATTTAATTGCCGACGTTT
>Ga0123355_10020314_pt1 | contig 10601 bp, 9 predicted proteins | sample TergutEmb28metaG_3_FD_89872 | JGI IMG/M metagenome (GOLD analysis project Ga0123355, IMG submission 89872) | Embiratermes neotenicus P1 segment gut microbial communities from Petit-Saut dam, French Guiana - Emb289 P1 | ecosystem: Host-associated > Arthropoda: Insects > Digestive system > Gut ... | reverse complement strand
GTGGGCCTTGTCCGTGTTGCTAAGCATCTGGTGGGCCTGACTCAACAACTGCCCATAGCCGGGTTGCGCCGGATGTCCATCTTCATCGCCCAAGATTTCCAGCATTTTTTCTGCGTTACCCATCTGCATGTAGCATATGACTTGCAGCATAGTGGTTTCGCGCAAAAAGTTGATGTCCCGGCAGTTTTGTAGTATATGCTCGCAAAAAGTTATGACCAACTGGTATATCTCTTCTTTGCGCTGGGTGGTTTTGGCCATTGGCGCGTGGTTGAGATATAGCTGTGCTATAAACATCACCAGCCTGTAGCATGAGTAGTACCTCTTGGCAATTGAGTCGCATTCTGCTATCACATCTTCGAAGGGCTTTGCGGCAAAGTCCCCAGCCAGCTTTGTGTATATCCTTTCGATTTCCCCTTCGGATAACTGGGGCGAATAGTTCATTAGCTGGTCGATGCTAATGTCAAAATAGGATGCAATTACTGGTAGGTGGCTGATGTCTGGGTAGCTGTTTCCCGTTTCCCATTTGGAAACAGATGCCTTGGAAACGCCTACGTGGGCCGCCAGCTCTTCTTGGGTGATTTTCCGCTCTCGGCGTTTTGCTGTAAGAATTGCGGCTATATTCATTTGTTTCATTGCTCACCTCCATTGCAATGAGGGCTCCGCCCTCAAACTCCCGCCGCTGCGCGGGGCAAAGCCCCGCTGCGCTTCCTCTCTTGCGCCTGTGGCGCTTTGTTGCGGGCGGGTGCTTCGCACCCGGTTGTGAGGGCTCCGCCCTCTAACTCCCCTCGGGGGGGGGGTATGGGTTAATATTAGAGTAGATTTTGTCAACCGTAAAGCGATTTGCGGTTGATTATTTTTGTGGGGAGTCAACTGCCAGGAAACTTACTGGATGAGTTGAGATTAGTTGCCGGGGTAATACCAGCCAAACTCCAACAACTCGGCCTCAAGGATACCACCCGGCCCTGCAAAAAATACCGGGTGACCGTGGGTGTCCTGTGTAATCAGCTCACGCTGTATGGCCTCGCCGTGGCCGGGGGGGACATCCCTGTGGATTTCCATAATTACATATGCAGTGTTGGGTAGGATGGATATGCCATCGGCCATTTCCGTGCGTGCCACTTCTGTGCGGGTAATGATTTGGCTGTTCGCGTCCATTTGCAGTACTACTGCATGGGTGGCCGGGAATTTTGCATAATTATTCACCGTTACAGAAATGCTGTAACTGTGTTCGGTACCAAACTCATTTATAGTGCGGGTTTCTGCCAATGTGCTGGAAAACACCGCCCCTTCTGTTACTGTGCCGTGATATGAAAATCCACCGCCCGAACCTTCTATAAACACCGCACCATCCGATGTTTGGAAGACCTGGTTCAAATAAACATGTGTAAGAGAGCCTGGTATGGCGTAAATCGTGCCTTCCAGCTCGGCGGAAAAGAAATTGTCGCCAAAGCTGAAATGGGAACCGTGATTGCGGATGCCGCTGCCGCCAAAGGCAGATACGATTTCACTTCTATCATCAGTTGGCGGAAGTGTTGCCGCAAAAAACGGAATCCCTTCCACCCCTGGGAAGGTGAAATCGAAAGCTTCTTCGCACCACTGGGCGTATATGCGGCCGGGGCGCAGCAACTCGCTAAGGTCGGGGCGGCCCCATGGGCCTACGCGAATGGGTTGCCCCTGGTTTGGCGAAGGTATGTCTAACCAGTCGGTTGTGATAAAAACGCCAATTAGGCGGGCGTTTTCTTGGGGGGTGCCCTCCCCTGCTAGATTTAGCCCGGCCGTGGCCAAAAGCAGTGATATTGCCACAATTAGCGCGGCAAGGGATAGTATTGTAAATAGCCGCCTCTTATTATTGGTTGGCACGACTTCCTGGGTTAACATATCATTATTCATCATCGTCTTCCCCTTCCAATTCCCCGTCAAATTTAAGAATATCTCCAACATCACAATTTAGATGCCAGCAAATTTTATTAATCGTGTTAAACCGTACACCCTTGGCCTTGCCACTTCTTAGTATAGAAAGATTGGCCTCGGTTATGCCTATAAGCGCGCAGAGCTCCTTGGAGGTCATGCTCCTGGCTTTTAGTACGTCTTCTAAGTATACGCGTATGCCCATTATATAAAAGCCTCGTTTTCGTCTTTTATTTCCTTGCCGGCGGCAATGTACCGCGCCAATAGCAGTGCGCCTAGCACAAATAGTATTGGCGTGATTGGTACGTTTACATTATTATTGATATCATGCAGGCGGTGCATTGCCAACAGTTGAAGCATATGAAATCCCGCCGAGGTGAAGACCGTAATCCCAAACACGCGGCGGCAGGCTTGCGCCAGGTTTTGGGCCTGGCGGACGGCGTCTTGGCTGTATTGGTGGGCCTGCATGGCCCCAAGCAGGCGCATGGCCACAAGCACGACCCAGATATTTAGTACATATGGAAGCGCGTTAGTGACATATCTCAAAAGCAAAAATGCATAAGTTGTGCCCAGGCGTGGGCTGCTTGGGCCAAAGCCAAACATCATATCATGATTGCCTGCCTGTACCGCTTCCATGGCGGCCTGGGTCTGGGAAATCATGAGCCCAAACGCCACAACTACAAATATCGCGGCCAGGATATAGAGCGCTATGCCAATATACCGCCCCAAGTCCAGAGTTGAGGCGCTGCTAAACCTTCGCAAAACGCCCATCGAAAAATAGGCCAATACCAGCGAATGGGCGGTACCGCCAAGCATGGCACGCTCTATGTGCAAAGCATCACCTATTGGTGTGCGGCCAGGGTTTATCAGGTGGAACATTATGATGAAAAGCGCAATGCTAATCACAGACAGTAGTGCGCTTTCTGCATAAAATTTGCGTGATAGCATTAGTACCGCAAGTGGTACCAAGCAAATTGTTATATACAAGATTATCGAGATGATATTCCCTGCCGTGCCGGAAAGTGAAAGCCCACGAAGTCCCACGCCAAGCTGTGCGTAGGGGAATGCGAAGATAAACGCTAGGATATCGCCAGCCACAAGGGGGGTAAGTGCCAGGATGACGCATACCGCCGATAAAATTACCAGCAGTAGTATTGTGATTTTTTCGGTTTGAGAAAGGGCCATATGCTTGTGCCTCCAATTATTGTTTTGCGATAATTTGATTGAATTATATAAGCAAAATTATTGTTTGTCAATAATTTATGTTTATAAAAGTGGTGACAAAGCCTTGGACCAAATCATCAAAACCTATTTTCATATAGGACAAACCCGTGAAACATTTTGAGGCTTTGTGAAAACATGATTGGTAACAACCCCCGCCGCTAGCGCGGCACCCCCTTCTCTAGAAGGGGGCTTGAAGTATTCGCGCCGTTGAAATATATCGCCATTGCCAGAAGATACAAGCCCCCTTCTAGAGAAGGGGGTGCCCCGTTAGGGGCGGGGGTTGTCACTAACTACGGTTTTTTCTAAAGACAACACATGCTTCATGGGTTTGTCGTGATTTCCATGTTGCAAAACCTGCGTCTGTAGACTACAATACAAACATGCTGGGGACGACACCCATTCAAAAAAACCGCGCACATGCCTCGTCGTTTATGACACCCTTCGTACAGAGGCGGCAAATCCATATCATAGGAGGGGGAAGACACCCATCAAAAAAAACATCCGTGTCATAGACACAGCAGGCAACCAATATGAAGCAACCTACCCAAAACGGGCCAAAGGCCTTGTGAAAAACGGCCGGGCACGCTTCGTAGATGAAAATACCCTGTGTCTAGCGTGTCCGCCAGATGAAAATTTGGAGGATAAAACTATGTATAATAACGATACACCTGTAACAAACAGCCCCGCGCCAAGCATTCAAGACACACCCGAGTCTGTTATGAATTTAGAGTGGGTAGCAACCAGGATTGACGCCATCATTAAAGATAGCGAGCATATCAACTCTGCGCTTAGCAAAGTTCCCATGGTTGAAGGAATGGCGGCCTCAGCCATTGCCGAAGTAGTAGCGGCCCGGGAAGCCACCAACCAGCAGGCACTCAAGTTTCTAGAGAAGGTTTATAGTGACCTAGTGCCAGCAAATCCGGTGCCCCAGTTGCCCCAGATTGACTTTAATCACTTGGCCGATTATCTGGAGTCAAGTGATGTGGTTGACCTTATTAAGACGCTTTATTCCAAGTAATTTTGTGACAAACAAAAAGCGCATGTCATTTTCTGTTACGAAAATGACATGCGCTTTTTCGCACTATTTACTGCCTGCTACTCCGCGCCTGGCTAATCAGCATATAAGCCTCTTCGCAATCATCCACGCCAATAACAAGAGTATCAAAATCCTCGTTAACAATGTCAATAACTACTGCGTTTTCTGACTTTTTCACATCGTAAAAGGCTTTGTTGTCTTTTTGAAAGAACGTCCCGCCAAAGTAAAATCCGGGCACATGGCTACCTACGCGGAAAGATGTCAAAAATGTCGGGAGCTCTTTCCACTCTAGCCCGCGCTTTACCCCAGCTACATTGTCCAAATGGATAGAGACTTCGCTTTTAAGCGAGAATAGCTTCCTTGCACCTTGCATGGTGATGATTAGGTGATCGTTTTCAACTCTTACTCTTGACATGTCGTCCTCCTTTATAATGAGGGCTCTGCCCTCAAAAAAGCTTACTATACTCCCCACAAAGGGGGATAAATACCGCTTCGTCCTCTTCTATATCAGAAAAACGCCGTAACTCGCGGAAAAACACATTATCAGTTTCATCGTCATTGATAGAGCTTACCTCCCCAACAACCAAGTCCCCAGCGCCTTTTTTTGCCCAAAAACGATGATATAGCCCCGGTTGCAATGTAATGCTGCATCCCTTTTCAATTTCTACTACCGTACCCGGGGGAAAGGTACATATAAACCCATCCATTTTTACCGTGACTGGGCTCGTGGTATCAAGGCTATCATCGGTGCACGAATTAAACAGCTCCAACATAAGAATGCCGCCGCCCCGGTTGATAATGTCCTCTGTTTTGACCCTGTGGAAGTGTAGCGGTATCTCTTGCTGGGTTTCGTGGCGTTGCAGGATTATCTTTTCGGCATATGGCGTGCCAAGTGACTTGTTGGTAATACTGCCGTTGCGTACAGTAAAAAGTACGGCGCCAATGTGGTTAAAATCCCCTTCGCCAAAATCTGTAACATCCCAACCTAGCCCTATGGCCTTGATATTGTCAAGCTCGTCGATATTCTGCTTCCATTCTTCCATGCCCCAATATGCAAAAGCAGGTAGGCGTAGTTGGTTGTCTTCCAAAATTTTTATGGCATTGCGGATTGCGCTATTTATCTCAGAACGTTTCATGGACTAGGCCTTCCCGCCGCTTCCAAAGACATGTGTATGGATGCAAACTTCTTCATACACGCCTTCTTCTAGCTGCTTCATTATTTCTACAAAGTTTGCGTCGCGCTGGTTATTTATCCTGCGTTCGACATTTTGCTGTAAAGCCGTAGCCACGTTTATTTTGCGAATGCCAAGCTCTATACATTTCTTGAAATCCGCGTCGCTTATCCCACTGCCGCCATGCAATACTAGAGGAACATGCACGGCTTCGTCAATTTCCTTAAGCCGCTGGAATTGCAGGTTTGGCTTGCCAACATATGGCCCGTGGGCGTTACCTATTGCAATGGCCAGGGCGTCGCAACCGGTGCGCTCTACAAACTCGGCGGCTTCGCTGGCATTGGTTAGTAGCTCTAGGGCAGTGTGCTCCCCGCCTGCTTCTGCGCCGCCAACAACGCCAAGTTCGGCTTCACATGTTGCGCCAAATGCATGGGCAATTGTGACGGCTTCCTTGGTTTTGACAATATTTTCGTGAAAGGGCAGTGCCGCCCCGTCAAACATTACAGATGTACAGCCATATTGCAGTGCCTTGACTATAACCTCAAGATTAGTGCCATGGTCAAAATGTACAGCTACAGGTATGTCGGCTTCCTTTGCCGCCTGGACCATCATCGGAATCATGTGCTTCAGAGGCGAGTCTGTAAGTTGCACCTCAGCCAACTGCATAATAAGGGGCGAGCGCAATTCTTCGCAGGCGCGCAGGGCACCTTTTAGGGCTTCCATGTTTAGTAGGTTGTATGCGCCTACAGCATAATTTTGGGCATCGGCGTCATGCAGGATTTTACTCATGGTTACTAATGGCATTTGAATGTCTCCTTTATTGCCTGATATAACTCCACCGAAAGCCGGCCTGCTGGTTGCTGTCAATTGTTAGCACATAGTTGCTAATGACATAACTCCATTCTTCTGTCATAAGCCTGCCTACATCCATGTACAACACGCCATTATGGGCCAACCAATAAAAATCATAGCGGTCTCCACTAAAGCCGCGGGTGCCTGTACCGTCTTCCCGGAAAATATAGATATAGGCCGCGTCCGAATCCCATTCCCAGGTGCCAATTAGCGGATGGTCCCCATGGTTAACAATAACGCCATCCGGCGGGGTAATGGGGGAGGGGTCGCCCTGCCCATAAAAACGCGCATGAACATCCCCTTCAACTATGGCTATAAGCAGTGTATTTATTTCGGACAAAAATGCATAAGAAAGGCTCATGCTATGCCCGGGATGATAGAAATACACCCAGGTCTCGCCTTCAAATGTCACCACTTCCTGGAATACAAAACCGGCAGTAATGAGTTCTATGTCATAGATGTCTGTATCAGATACCCAGTGCTGGGGCGGCATATCATAGGCAAACAGATACCCATAGAAATCATAAATAATATCCCCGGGATAAAGCCCCAAGTTTGCAGGTGTGCCGCTAAAGGCAAAGCTACCGTGCCGGCTTACAGACATAAAATCAGGTATAAACGAGAAGCGGGCGTACATGAAGACATCCCCACGGTCACTCTCTGGCGCGGGTGTAATGCCCCGCCTGCCAATAGGCAGTTGACGCTCTGCTGTGCCCGGGGCAGGGAACAAGACACGGTTAATGGGAATGGCAAACTGCACGCTGGCCCTGATGGTGTGTGCCGCGGCGTTTACGCCAATAACATGCCCCCTGTCGTTGAGTAGGGGCCCGCCGCTGTTGCCGCCATAAATTGCGGCTGTGCTTTGCAGCATGCCTGCTATGGAGTAAATATTAAAATTGATAGGCTCGTATGCAATGCGGGAAATCATGCCTGGTGTAAAAGTAAGGGGGTCCCAATCCGGGCCGCCAATGGCAAAAACATTTTCGCCCACACGGGTCTCGTCGGAGTTGCCAAGTGTTACATAGTCAAAGCTGGTGCCGCGCCCGTCTACCTGGATAATAGCCAAGTCATTGCCAATGTCATATGAATAATAGCCGGTAACAAGAAACTCGCGGCCATCGTATAAAATTGCAAAGGCCGTGGTAAGGCCGTCCATTACATGGTGGTTTGTGACGGCTATGCCTGTGGACGTGAGAAAAAACCCGCTACCCGTCCAGCTATGGCCGTCTACGCAGGTGCCGCGTATTATCACAACAGCGTCCCTGTTGTTTGCAAAAATTTCTGCCGCTGGAAGTGTGTCAGAATCTGTTGGTGCAACTGTAACTTGGTTTTCTGGTTCGTGTCCTATTACATGGCCGTGATGTGCTTCTTCTTGCGTTGGCACGTAAACAGCGGCTTGCTGATTATCTTCTAAGTAGTCCAAGACCATTGCTATAATTACGAGCAATGCAAAAAGCCCCGCAACGGTGCAAAGCACAATAACAACAGGCCGCGAGCTACGCTTGGGTGGGGGTGTTACATAGCCACCGGGATAGGGGCCCGGCGGATGATGATATGGCCCCGGTGGGGTGTACGCGCCGGGCCTGTGGGGGCCGCCGGGTGGTGGGCGGTGCCCTTGGTTATATGTGCCTGGTTGTGCGTAGGGGTTTGGCGGGGGTGTTTGTTGCGGCCTAGGCCCCCCCGCCAAAGGCCCTGGTTGCCCCGGTTGTACAGGGCGTGGCGCATATGGGCTTGTGGCCGGTGGTGTATATGTGCCTGTAGGCGGCGGTGTCGTGCGCTGACTAAGCGGTGATGTATACTCTGCTGTGGGGCGTACAGATGTCAACCGCCCACCAGGGACAGGGTCACTTTTCTCTGTTCTGCAGTTAGGGCAGAACCTGGAATCTGTTAGTAAAGTGCTTCCGCATTCTGTGCAATACATACAGCTTCGCCTCATTTCAATTTCAATGAGGGCTCTGCCCTCAAACTCCCGCCGCTGCGCGGGCAGAGCCCTTGCAGCTTCCTCTCTTGCGCCCTTTGGGCGCGTCGTTGCGGGCGGGTGCTTGGCACCCGGGTGTTTTCGGGCTTCGCCCTCATGTTTCATGTTAGTATGCATCAAAATGGCGTTTGTCGCAAGCGAAAATGCTATTTTGACGCCGAAGCTTGGCTTTTTTTGGGGACATGTTGGGTGGTTATCTTAAAGAACGTGACTACAGTGTGGGGCAAATTGGGAAATATTAGGATGTCATTTCTGAAAAAGGCGCTATGCAACCCAGGAATTAGGCAGGTGATTTTTGAGCCGTCCTTGTACCAGCCTTGCCCAGCCTAGTGGTTGGCCTTTATAGCAGACCAGCACCCATGGCTTGCCTGTTGATGCCGGGAAGTTTGCGGGTAACTCCAGAGATTCGCCTTTCAAGTAGCGTGTGGCGTCATGGCCATCAAGGTCCACACTATGGCGGACTTGAGACGGTTTTAGTCCCATTGCCAGTGCCTGGGAAGGGGCAAATCGGCCTTTTGTGCATTCGCCTAAAAGCAGGCCGCTGCGTGCAACGCGCAGGCCGTTAAGGTCAATGGCCACTGGTTGCATGTATAGGCGAATGGGTGCGGATTTGTCTGTGCCTATGCGGGAGAGTATGCCCCAGGTAGTTATTTCCACGGTCAGATTTTCTCTGCAAAAATCAAGAAATTCTTCTGGCGGCTTTGCACCTTTGGTTTTTTTATCGCGGTTGTTTTGCAAATCAGTGGTTTCGCCCGTTTTTGCCATTAGTGCAATAAAATGCCCTTCGCCGGGGGCTTTGTGGGGCCAAATGCGTGCTGTTTTGGTGAACTCGGCATTATTATTAATGTCAAACCCGGAAGAAAGGCCAAGCCCGGCGTGGTCAATAGGAAGCAACCGAAAATCTGGATGGGACGCTAAAAAGGCCGCAATGGTGCCTTCGTTTTCCAGTGTATTAAAGGTGCAAGTCGAATAAACCATGCGCCCGCCGGGCTTTAGCATGCTGGCCCCATGGTGCAGAATCTCTTGCTGGATAGCCGCGCATGCCTCCGGCTTGTTGGATGTATATGCCTTAATGGCATCCTCGTCGCGACGGAACATCCCCTCGCCGGAGCATGGGGCGTCCACCAAAATAGCATCAAAAAAAGCCTCGAATCTTGCAGCGAGGCGGTGGGGCATTTCTGTTAGTATAGTGGCATTGGTTACACCAGCCATTTCAAGGTTTTTGGTAAGGGCGCGGCTACGGGTTGGGCTTGCGTCATTGGAAACAAGCAGCCCTTTCCCCTGCATATACCCGGCCAACTGCACGCTTTTCCCACCGGGTGCCGCGCACAAATCAAGAACACGCTGGCCTGGCGTGGGCCGCAAAATGGCGGCGGGTGACATGGCACTTGGCTCCTGGATGTAGAACATGCCCGCGTTGTAATGGGGGCTTTTGGCGGGACGGATTTGAGCTGGGTATTGGTAGCCCTGGGCGCACCAGGGGATGGGGGCGTGGTCTATGCCAAGACCTGAGACCAGTTCGTCAAAGACCTGTGTTTTTAGTAAATTAAACCTAAGCCCCCGCCGTGTTAGTTCTTGGTAGCTTGCAAGAAAATCTTCATATTCGTGGCCTAGCAGTTCTTGCATGTTTTTTTTGAATGACTCCGGTAAGAGATTTGGGTCTGTCACAGTTGTGTCCCTCCAATTCTAAAGTTGAGGTTGGTTTGCGAGGATTTTTGTGCGAGTGCAAGGAAGTGCCGACGACGCGGGCCAAAAGGCCCGTTAGGAGGTGCTGACGCGGCAATCGCGCAAAAAGACCGCAAAACAACCTCAACTTTAGGGTTGGCGGGACACAACCTACTTCCTAGTATAACTATGCTCGTTGGCAGTCCCGCGCCTATTTACCAACACAAGCCTATCACCGTCTATTTCAAAATCCCAGCTTTCGGATCTTACGCGCCCCATTTCCGGCTCATATGAAATAGACAAAACATCGCCAACCAAACCCCAAGAGAAGAATTGCTGGTCATCTGCATACCCGCGCAGTCCGCCGCCGTTTTCGTGGAAGGTCATAGACCAGGATGCATCATCGTCGAAGAACCAGGTGCCAAAAAACGCCGGGTCTATATCGCCTACATTTCGTGGCTCGGGCAGTGGCCGCTGGGCCAGGAAATATTCTTGCGTGACTTCTTCTATAGAATAAATCATGTACATATTGCTTGTAAATGTGACTTTGTAGAGCTGTGCCTCGGCCAGGTTAACGGGCACGCTTCTGGCGTCGCTAAACTCCCGGTCGGTATTGCGTTCAAATTCCATTTGAAGGGGTACGGTAAAGCCTTCCCAGCCCATGCCCTCACTGGGGCGGATGCCGTTAAAGCGTGCAACGGGGGTTGAGTAATTTACCAGCGGGTCAAGGGGCCCAAGTATGTGCACGGTTAAATCCCGGGGGCTT
>Ga0123355_10020313_pt1 | contig 10601 bp, 6 predicted proteins | sample TergutEmb28metaG_3_FD_89872 | JGI IMG/M metagenome (GOLD analysis project Ga0123355, IMG submission 89872) | Embiratermes neotenicus P1 segment gut microbial communities from Petit-Saut dam, French Guiana - Emb289 P1 | ecosystem: Host-associated > Arthropoda: Insects > Digestive system > Gut ... | reverse complement strand
CTGTGTCTATAAGCAAATGCTGAGATGGTTCCCAAGATTCCAAGTTGCCACTACATGTTTCTCATGTAGCCCTCCCGACTTAAATTTAGTAGTAACCAATTTCATGTTTTGTATACATGTAAAATAACCACTGCCACTGGGTAACAACCCAATTGCGGTAAATAATAATAATAATAATTATTATTATTATTATATTATTATTATACATATCTGCATTGTTGCTTGGACAGGCATCAATTTGGCAGTTTATGCAAAAGTGGAACAAAAAACTGTGGAAAGGTTTTGCACATTTTTCATTTCTCTACCAACCAGTGCTACTAAGTTGAAAGTAACAAACGCTGCTAGACATACCTAGATCCTGCAACAATTCTCTTGCCATCACTGCTGACAGCAATATGAGTAACACCCGCAGTGAAGCGTGATATAATTCCATCTCGATCTGATTCAGGGAAGGTGTATGCTTGTACACTATTATTGTCACTTCCAACATAATAATGTTTCTTCTGAAAGAATAACACAAACCATTACTAAAACTGTTATATTAATAGACACAGTTAATCAAGAATGCAAAGTAACTAAAAATTAGCCATCAGTTTAGGAAAAGTCCAATAAATATTATCAGAAGAGTCTTACCAGTACTTACCTTATGGACAACTGTCAATGCTTGTTCTCCCACACATTGTGAAGATGGATCATCGTCTTCTAAGCCAGCCCAAATTCTCACATCCCCATCTATTCCACAGGTAAGAATGTACCTACATAACGACAGTACGATTTAATTTTAAATAATTACCAACAATTACAATATTTGTCATTTGTATTTTGTATTCATTATGCATACGTCATGGGTTGCTCTGAGACTAAGACCTCTGCTTTTCCACAAGTACATATCATTAGTGCAAGTAGTGACAGAATTTCCAACCTACACTCTTATTCGACACTTACTTTCCATCATCAGAGTAGCAAACATCCGTGTGGCCATCCGAGTGGGCGTAACGCATGGGCCTTTTTCTGACATTCATATTTTGGTTTTTATTTACTAACAATCACAGATCACTAGTAACAATATTTATCAAAATACACTTTCGACACACCAACCTTCAACAATTTGGCGCGACTTTCACCAATCGACTATCGATTACTACCTCACAGTACGTGTTCCGAATCTTTGGCTAGTTGCCAGGGAACATTGTTTAACTAAAAAACTAAACTAAAGAAATTAAGAATCAGAGGTAGTGCCGGTAAAGGCATTTAAAATGCTACTCACAATTCAAATTTAATATCAATTTCAACAATATCGATTACATAAATTGTTTGTGCCATCGTATAATACATATCATTTGTCGCGAGAGCGCATGCAAGTAGACTACCTCCGGCGTTATATATGATCTGTGCCACCAGCTACGTTGGGAAGCAGTGGAGTGTACACATTCGAGTTGGTCATGGAAGTGGCTAATGGCGGATGTGGGTAATGTAGAGATCCAAGAGCAATAAGTACAAACCTCAGTATGACCATGGTATCGAAAGCAGCTATAGGCATTGCAGCGGGTATTTGTGGAACATTGTTTATCGGGTACTGTATTTATTTTGACAGGAAGCGAAGGAACGATCCAGATTTTAAGAAGATATTGAGAGAAAGTGAGTTGTAGTTCGTGTGTTGTCTTGTGTATATTGAATTTAAGGTAGATCTTTGCCACAAATTTGCTTACAACTGTACGAGATATGTTTACATAAGACCCCCACAGTAACATGCATCTGTATTATTCGTTATCATTTAAAGCGTTGCCCACGTGCTCGAAATCTCAGTAACCCGCTGAACCGACCTTGATCTCACATTTTTTGTGTAACAGGTATAATTTCCTGAGTATGAGCTTTAGGGTCCTTCATACGTATCGCTGTAATAACTGATTATTTAAACAGTAGGTCGTAAAAGAAAGTATCGTAAAATGCTGTGATTTAATATCTTCTTTTCTCAGGAAGGAAAGCTAGGAGAGCTACCGCCAAATCGGCAGGGACGAAACTTCCAGATCTAAAAGATCATGAAGCTGTTCAAAGATTCTTCCTTCAAGAAGTATGTGTGATTATTGTATAAAAATTCTATGCCTAATGTGGGTAATTAAAATCTGCATTGTGGATTTCCCTGCCTTTTACCCCACCTTCACAATTGTGAACGATGCTTTTTCTGTTAAAAAGCCAGGGCTTGGTGACAGACATGATCCATAGCTTAACACAAGGAGTCTAACACCTTGTACCTTGGCAGACTTATTTATTTTTTCTAAAACTAGAACAAGAGAGTTCAGCACTGTTAGCACATACCATGTTTCAGTAAATGATTTAATATTAACCTGTCATTTCTCTGCATTGCGGTTGGTAACTTTCTGTGGTCAAATTGCCTTTATGGCCATTTAATTTTAACATCAGTGTGAGCAGAGCATAGAAACATGGCATGTTGCAGAGAGGACATTTATGATTCTTGAAACTTGGTTCTAGTTAGGTTTATAGGGTAGTAACTTGAGAAAGGTTGAGCAGATATTAGTGGGGAGATCCTGTCCATAATATGAAAGGACTGAGAAGTTAACCATTGCATGTGTGCATTCCATTTTGCCATGCATTGTTTTGGTAAAGTTTAATTGCACTGTATTTTTGTAGGTACAACTGGGTGAGGAACTGCTGGCACTCGGTGATTTGGAAGGAGGTGTTGAGCATCTTGGTAATGCAGTAGCAGTTTGCGGCCAACCTAATCAACTTCTGCAAGTTCTGCAACAAACGCTTCCACCTCAAGTGTTCCATCTTTTGTTGCAGCGCCTTCCTTCAGTTGGCCAGGTACCTTACAGTTACAGTTGCTTGAAAAATTGACTTACTGGAAGTTATAGGTCCACATATTGACTTCCATTAGCTTCCCATGGTGCCATGTGCAGTGACACCAGTGTAATATGAAAGTGACCAATTACTGTCACATATCGTATGTTCGGTATTGTTTTTGTTACTGTTTATACAGTTTCTTAATGAATGTTGGGTTCTGTTGCTTAGTTAAGGTAGCTGAGGTCTCTGTTGAGTGGGATGTTTGAAAGCCTTGTGCTTATCATATGCTAAAAACATTTCACGTTTTTATTTTTGTGATGAAATTGAGTGATTTTTTTATGCTCTTCTTTTCCAGCGGATTGTAGCACAAAATGCTGCATCTGTGGGTGTGATGTCTGAAGATGATGTGGAATAAGGAATATTGTTCTATATAGTAATGAGATGAACCATACTGCACATATGTATGTAATGATACTTTTTTCTTACTTCATAAAATTTACTGCGGTAGCAGATTATATACATTTCTGGCAGAACAGATGTTCATTAGTGTGTAGTGCATTGTACAGCATGAATTTTGTTGATCTTTGCAACATTAAATCATGAAGAGTGACCTCTTGTTGCAAGACCAGCTCTGTAACTAATGACAGTGATTTACTGCAAATTCTGGTCATAGCAATGTAAGGTCATGGACTTCTGAATTAAGATACTGTAGAATTTTGTAGTTTCAAAGAGACCTACTTCAATGCTACAGGCTGCACAACTGGGGATTAAAGATTCATTTCCTGCCAAGCGGCACCCCTTCTGTATATTGCCATATCACAGATGAAGGTGCTTATTTTCGTAAGGTCAGTGACACAATGAGCAGTCAGGGAAGTGTACCAGTATAGAACGTGGCCCCCAAAACCAGGGTCATGGGAGTCCTATGGCTCTAAGGACCTTCATTACTGAATAGAAAAATAAGTCTGTGATGTGTTTATAGCACAAAATAAGTATGTGTTTAGTTATAAAGAAACATGGAAATATCAAAATAATACAAGAAAGAATGAAACCTCCAGTACAATGCTACTGCCCTGTGCTTGACATTGGCCGTGGTTATTACTTAGACTCTGAAGTACAGCAGAACATTCATAATTTCCCATATCTCAGCAGCCACATCTGCCTTCGCTAATGAATGCACAAAGACTGCTCATCCAAGTTCAGGACAGGTTTGACATGGAAGTTCCACAATTTGCCAAGGATCAAGGAATTTAAGTACAAGTAGAAGCCTGTCCAGATCAAAGAGTGGGATAATCAGACCTTGCCACAAGCTGTCCCACAAGTCCTGAGCATGGCTCAAGGTGCAGATACTTATTGCTCTGCTAGTATGTCCAGAATGGCTGTGGGATGAACCCAGCCTCTAGTCCAGTGGATAACAAGGACTCTTGCCTGAGATATGGACAGACCATTCATATTCATCTGCCCTTTCTCCCTCATGACGTGATGCATAATTAAGCAAAGGGACTTCATTATTTTTATCTACCCTTTAGGTGGAAGTAGTTGGTTCATGAAAAACATTGTAATCATGAAATTGCACGGTTTCATAATCCAGAATCCGAAATAATGAATTTAATTGCTGTAATGACCTTGGATAACATCATAGTGTACATATGGTTAATTCCATACTTTTGAACTACTCAGAAAGTAAAACAAATTTGTCACAGTTTAGAGTGTGCACAGAATTGTTTTAGAATGTTGAGGAAAATACCTTATTAAGATAATTATACATTTTGAATGGTATAATCTGTGACATAATACTACTACAGATGTGAAATTACAATAAAATTCAAACTCCATTTATGTACACAATTTAACACTAAATTGGAATTTTTTTCTGCTATAATTAAATTCCTTTTTTCCATCTCTATGTCATGGCACACCCTTTCCTGTGTACACTTCATTTATATTACAGCAGACATATGTCCTTTTCCTCTGGCAGAAATAGTAACACTTCACTAAAACAGGTACAGTATATATCAAGATGCAATCGAATTCCAGTTAGTAGTTTTTAAACACATATATTTTATCTTTACCTTTTTCTGATGTTATTCTTAAGAGTAATATATTTTCATTACCAAGAATATTTATGCCCTGAGAAATAAGATTTGTTAAAGTTACCATGTAATCGCAGTTCATTGTTATGGTGTGTTATATATGTTGGTACATTGGTGTATTAATAAGGTGCGAGATGCAGTACCCAGAGAAACGTATGGATGTATATGTGTACGTTTTAACTGAATATACTGTTTGTGTAGACAAAACTGTGACCTGCAAAGCGAAACTTGTATTAAAGCAGTGTCCATTGGTTTTCTAGGCAAAGGTCCTTCATATATATGTTTCTGTTAACCTCATTTAATGTAAAGAAGTTTTGGGGGCTGTGACAACATGTAGCATGGTAGAGATGTACGAACATACTGGAGGAACTCCGTGTACCTGTTACCAGGGTAGATGTACATTGTAGGTTCCCCTGAAATGGCAGTTAATTTTTGATACACTGCATGGCACAACATCCCAGAAGACAGTGTATCTACATGATCATCACCATGAGAATCTCTTAGATGGATGTTCTCTTTTACCACTTGAAGAGCGACTGTGTGGGTTCAAGTGCCTGCTTGTGATGCAGATATATGAATTTGTTGTTTTTGTATTGTACTGTGTAGGTGGGGTCAGTTCCCCTTTCAAGAAGGCCCATGAAATGTCTGTAAAAAAAGATACGGAGGTGGAAAATTGTAAACTTTGAGCTACATTAGCTTAGAACATCAGTGATTGGAATAGATCCTATGAGAAGAGGTCCGCATAGGTTTCCTTTTTGCCATGCATGGAAAATGGGAATGTATGAACTGTTTCAGATTTGAGATTGTTCATTCGGTGTAATGACTAGGTTATAGGCTGGACAAGAGGAATCGTGGTCCAATTTTTATCTTTTCCAAATGATACAGACCTGATCAGGGGCCCACCAAGCCTCCTGTTCAGTGTGTGGTTGAGGCATGAAGCTGACCACCCACATTTAGTGCTGAATTCCAAAATGTATGGAGTTAATCCTCCACTCTCCCATATGCCCTCATGGCATGATGCTTAAGTAGGTACACGGACAATATCTTTTACCTTTGAGATTTTCATGGTGGTGAGTATTAAGCAAAATTATGATTGGGGGTTTGACACCATGTAGTTTTGTAGATAGGGGTGCCTCAGTGGAGAAAAGAAAAGAAGTATAAGAGGAAGAGGTGCATATGAATAAGAAAATAGGAGGAAGGGATGTGGAAAACCAGAGTAGAAACAATGGAATAGAAAAGAATGCAGAGAAAGAGGAAAGGAGGCCCTAACAAGGGCAGTATCATAAAGAACAGATAACTTCATAGCTGAGTTCCATAACACTGCTAGCTGCAGTCAGCATGACATCACTGCGAGGCGGCTGATCTTTGAACAGCCAAGCAGTGTTGTACCTCTTAAAAACACTGTTGTGAGTACATTCCTAGTTGCAGTGATTGTGGACAGTCTTTCAACAGATATGCTTGGTGGTGCACAGTTCTTTGCCTCTTTACCTCTGCACCATCTAACAGTAAAATGGTCACCACTAGAGTCCCCAGCATGGGCCGGATAAGACACACCAAGTCACAGCAGAACCTTGGGTGATTTCTTCCCACACTTCTTCAGGGAGTAGAACTTATGGAACTTGGTTAAGAAGATACCATTGTTTCTGGTCATCATGGGATGGTTCTCAGTCTTGTAACCCCTCTCTGATGATGTGCGTATGTCTGGATTTGGTGGATTCTGAAGCTGGATGTGATGGCTGTTTTAGTCATTGCTGTGGTCTCTGGGTTGTGACAGCATGTAGTCTGGTAAGCAGGTTCTAATGGGCAAGATGTTCCTCAGAAATGCTGGTAGCCATTTACCAAACTACACGGTGTCAGATCGTAGAAGACACTATGTACCTGTATTGCCATGACAATAGGAATAGCTCATATCGCTCTATGAACCTCAGTAGCAGTGTATTCTGTCATGCAAATAACTGTTCTACAGTATGAAATAAATGAGCCTGAAATGTGCTGGTCATTTGTATTTATTCACACTATTTACAACCCTTTTCCCACTGACAGTATCTGCTTTCTGTAACACTAGGAAAACAAAAAAAAACTTATATAAAAATAAATCTGTTTATGACAACAGAGAGAGTAACAAGAAGTGTTTCTAGTTTCACATGGCGCATTCTATTATGGCACCTTCATATGCTGGTGGTACTGCATTTTATACCAGAAAGGTACTTCTGACACAAAAGGCTGTCTAAGGCAGTTACTCCTGTTCACAGGTCTGTGGTCAAATACTCTAACTCTTCAAGGGTAAGTTTCACATTTATGCAGTTCTAAACCTGTATCCAGGAACAGGAATACTATAGTTGATGGCCGGGTGGCAGTAAAAAAATCATTAGTATGGAAAATCTGCAATGTATGGCAAGTTGGTCCATGTCCCATTAAAATAATGCAGTGTAGAACTTGTTAGACCATGTACAACCAACATTACAACAGTACACACTCAGCCAGGTGGACTGTACAATGCAACATTAAAACAGTGCAACATTCATCTAGTTGCACCAAGCAACACGTGCGGTCCCAACTGTGGAATGCAGTCAGTACACAATAACACTGCATTAACTAATGCTGCATAATTCTTTGACTTGCTAGTAACAAGTTTCTTTTGTCCTCTGTGCAGTCTATCTAGTATTTTGGGGAATGTCAAAATTTGGCATAAGTAATTAAGGTTTCTTCTTCTATATATCTAACCATCAAAAAACAGCAAGAAAGCAGCTGTGAAGACTTGCATCATGGAAGAACATTTTCTCACACAGAATCTCAGTTGACTCACATTTTGAGTCACAAACATACTGGGCTGGTAAGGGAACTAACAACAGACGTGTGGTGTTACCATCTGAACTGCCTGATACATACTGTGGAGTGTGCACTCTGTTTTTATGAAACACACTAAATCAGCAAAAATCTGTAAGCATATGAACATTCCACATTAACCCTTTACAGGGCAGCGGCATGTCTCTGTAACATTTAATACCAAAACATTTTATCCACTCAGTATGTGGGATTCATTCAATTAATTGACATGCTTGCTATATAGTTGCAGCACTTTCTTGAAGGCACAAACTGGCTTCCAAAATATTTGGATGCACTCTGCATTATAAAGTATTTATATGGATAACCTTGACTGTCATTTAATATGGACAACTATAAATACATCTAGCAAATGGGGTATTCTACTTACTTAGCCCATCTTCAAAACTGTAAGTGAAAAATTCTCCATACTCATGTAAAAGTAGTTGCAATTTATATTCATAAACTGAAAGCTCACTATGTTCAACAGCTGCTGCCCCCTGTTAACAGAAATTTGTATGGAACAAAAGGGTGCAAACATGCAGCAGCCTTTTGTGATCAATACATACTCATAATGCAAAGTACACCCTCACAACAATATCTTGCCATCTTATCTCTCAAGTTTCTAACTGATTACATTATTATTTTCTTACAACTGAAAAGAGTTGGAACCATAAAAAGTATGTTGATTTTAACATTTAAAATAAATTATAATGTATAAATATATGAGTAATTTCAGGCACATGGAAAACAATGTTACAGTACAATGGACACCACCTTCGTGGTTATGAAGGTCCCGCACACAAGACACTTGCCTGGCATAAGCTAAAATGATGAAAATCATCTCATATTAAAATTTATGCCAGATTTCTCCACATTCTCAGAGCACACTAAATGACAATGTGAGACTCCAAATATTTGGAACACATTTTGCAAACAGAACATATCTACAAACATAAAGAAAGCACCCTGAAATAAATTTCTGCACTTTTTGCCAAAGTCCGCACATAAGATGGTCAGAAAATAAGTTTCCAGAGTGTAAAACTGTGTGATTAAGAACCCATATGGACTACAATTATATCAGGAATTCAACAGCAAGCAACTGTTGTCTGTTTCAAGTAGTGAAACAAAATCTTGGCATCCACAAATACAAGGATGATGGAAAGATGGAAACAATAATGACATGATGGCTGATAACACACAATATGATTTCTATGAACAGGGAAAAGAAACTCTTAGTCCATGATATGATAAATGCCTAGATTCCTGATGCGCCTGTTCCAAACAGGACAATTTACAAACATGTAAAATGGTTTTGAGCACACTAGGCAGTAACAGAACATGCAGAAGACATGTTTTAATTGAGGAAAAATTGGACCAAATTAGTGCTAGATTTGCGATATCACCATGAAATCACTGATTCAGCCCACACAGCAAACAGGCATGTTTGAAGGATCAGCTCAAAATGCAATAAAACTGTTGCATTTGCATCTGTGTGGTTCACAGACCATAAAGCAATACTGAATTGTGTGAACTTGTACCCTGATGGCGTGCATGCCAAGGAAATATATCTGGCACTTACTCTTTTTAGCAGTGAAGCTTACTGCATCTCAGTGGATAACTGTGCTCCCAGAATCATAGATACTGGATCACAGAAAATCCCATGTTAATCCATGCAGCGTCATTACACAATGTTATGATTGGTGTGTGGTGTGTAATGATTGCAGGAAAGATTATTGTGCCTCATTTTTTTTTTTCTTAAGACCATATATTCACACTTTATGTTGAACACATCTTACACCAGTTTCTAATCACCTGTCTGCTATAAAAGAACTTACGCCCCTCTCCAGCATGGTGGGGCAACAGTTCACACCATTGCAAACCTTTCTATAGGTTTAGAGTATTCAGAGCAACAGGCAGGAATATGCCAGATCTGACTCAGCAATTTTTGCTGGTGGGACACTTACTTACTCCATGGAGCAGAGTCCTTGAGAAGCTAACCAGTTTTAAGCTAGTCAAGAAATTCCGTGCATTTTATGGAACCCGAAGGTTCAATATCACATTCACAAGTGCCCACCACCTGTCCCTATCCTCAGCCAGCTCGATCCAGTCCACACCCCCACATCCCACTTCCTGAAGATCCATCTTAATATTATCCTCCCACCTATGCCTGGGTCTCCCAAGTGGTCTCTTTCCCTCAGGCTTCCCCATCAAAACCCTGTATATGTCTATTCTCTCCCCCACACATGCTACATGCCCCACTCATCTCATTCTTCTCAATTTTATCACCTGAATAATATTGGTGAGGAGTACAGATGATTAAGCTCCTCAATCTGTAGTTTTCTCCACTCCCTTTTGTGGGACACAAAGAAGGTCAAAACATATAGTAACAATCCTTGCAATGAAGACAATATAAAAGAAAACATTTCACCAGAACTCTGGCATACAATGGACAAAGTGCTGTTACAGACAACACATGCCTGTGAGCTGAAGGAAACTACTTTCAGATCCTTCTTAAAACACGGTAAGTACAAAATGTACAGCAATTGCAATGCACTGAACTACAGGGCGTGGACACTAAATGAATGGCGAACAGGAACAGGGCCAATAACTGCACTGTCTGCTGTCACATGAGATGTCCAAGTGTACACTAATATGGCAACGGACAAGGCCATTTTAAAAAATGTTCCTTTACAAGCACTGTAGACTTATTTTCTGGATCACCTTCATAGCCAAAAAATTTGTTCCTCATATATGACTTCCAGATCAGAAACACCTGGAAAGTTTTGAGATGTGGTGCTGGAGAAGGATGGAAAAGATCAGTTGGACCGATCACGTGAGAAATGAAGAAGTATTACTGAGAGTCAAGGAGCAGAGGAATATCCT
>Ga0123355_10020312_pt1 | contig 10601 bp, 4 predicted proteins | sample TergutEmb28metaG_3_FD_89872 | JGI IMG/M metagenome (GOLD analysis project Ga0123355, IMG submission 89872) | Embiratermes neotenicus P1 segment gut microbial communities from Petit-Saut dam, French Guiana - Emb289 P1 | ecosystem: Host-associated > Arthropoda: Insects > Digestive system > Gut ... | reverse complement strand
GTCTTGGGTAAAACTAATTAAACATTTGTGACAGCGTGTAGATGGCAAGGTTTTCTGGAGGTGAAAACAGAAGTTCAATAAACTTAAATAGTTTGACTTTTTTTTTGAAAATGTGTAACTATTTCCGTACAGAAATTTACGAGACATTACTTTCCAGTATATTACACGTAGTAATACATGTATTTAGCGGAAAGGGACCCACCAAGCTAAAAACCCGGGGTTAACCGGAATGTATTTCCAAGAAATGTGTATGGACTGAACTCAACAACAACAACAATAATATGAATAATACCTGAGAAAAATACCGGAAGGGTCCGAAATCAAGTAATTACACAAAGAACACATGCTTCGGAGATATCCGTGTATACCACCCCAGCCCAGCCACAACGAAAGTCCAACACACATCGAAACAAGAACACACAACCAATGTGGTGATACAATAGAAAAGTAGCAGGCTCCTGATGATGGATGTATTAATGTCCGAAACATGTTGAGCACAGAAGAAGTGAAATAAAACGTAATAAATTGTGACATCAAGTTGGTCTCTTATTCTTCAACATGCTTCGGAGAATTACGATGTAAAGGTACAACATATTAAAAAAAGGTAAAGTGATCCCATTACAGGCCCGGTGTGGCCCAGAGGGTGGGTAGAGGTATAGCTCTACTCTTCCATGACCGCGGCACTAAAAGGGAGTGAGTGGTCAACAGCACGCCGCGGTCGCAAAGGTACAACATATTGGACGTGGAAAATTACGTTACATGTAGCATAAATTGTAACTAAAGAACTTCCCGCAGTATTTGCGCAGTGCCCAATATGACTCTTTTTATATTTTCTTAATTTCGTTCTTTCCCGTTATGTTGTTCAGGTATTGTCTGAATGATTTTGAAATGGTTCCAGTCGCCCTTATTATTACCATTATAACTTTTGCGTCCACATTCCACATGCGCTGAATTTATATTATGAGGTCTTTATATTTTTAAATTTTCTCGCCTTCTTCCGTGACCACATTTATGTCTCTAGGAACTGCAACAATTCTTAACGTGCATGTTCCTTGTTTACTATCACGGATTGTGATCTCCGGTTTATTGTTAGTAATAGTTCTGTTGGTTTGAACTTGTTGTTTCCATAATATGGTAGCTTTACCTTCATGGTTCGTTTCGAAAGTTTTCGGTACAAAGTCATACTGGTGTTTGCTGTCTAATTTTGCCCCAATTTTCTTGCATATGTTAAAGTGTAATTGAGTTAATTTTCTTGTTTTGCAAGTATTTACTCTTACTTAATAATTTCCAAGTTGATTCTAAATACACTTTTTTTCCCTATCTCGAAATGTTTAGCAGCTACGTTTTCCGATCTGTCGAAACATGTAGTTGGAAACAGTTTGTTATACGAGGTGGTGCTGATAAGTCCTTGCCCGGCCAGGAAGGAAACAAGCTACAGCGACCAAACTCGGGATTTATTCAACATAATTCCAACGAAGCTCAATACACTTCTTATCCCGTTGCTCTAACTCTTCCAAGCCACTCAAAAAAAAAATCAGAAGTTTGTCCGTCCAACTAGGTCTACGAGGCTGCAATGACCTCCGCGTCGGACGAAGAATGGCGAACTTTCAATTTTTTTTTCAGTTCAGGGAATAGGTGGTAGTCCGACGGGGTCAGATCCGGAGAATAGGGTGGGTGATCAAAATATTTGTAACCCAGGTAGGTCAGTTCCTTCTGGGTTATAAGTGCCCGGTGAGCCAGGGCATTGTCGTGCAAGAACAAGACCACCTTGATGAACTTTCCGCGGAGTTTTTCCTTCAAAATGTCCTTCATTTGCACCAGCAGAGTTGAGTAATACTCGGAGTTGATAGTTTGGTCCTTTGGAAGATAATCAATCAGGAGGATGTCATACTGATCCCACAAAATCGAGGCGAGAACTTCTCCAGCGGATTTTTGCACTCGGTATTTTTGAGGGCGGTGTGAGCCGCTCTGCCGCCACTCCATTGATTGTTGCTTTGTCTCCGGGTCATAGTGACATAACCAGGTTTCGTCCGTGGTCACCAATCGCGACAGAAAACATTTGTATCGCGCCGAAAAAATTCCAAGATTTGCTCAGACGACTGGCACCGTTGACATTTTTGATCCTCGTTCAGGCATTTCGGGACCCACTTCGCGGAAAACTTCCGCATGTCCAGATCTTCATGAATGATGGACCCAACTCGCTCACGTGAGATGCCCAGTTGCTCAGCTGTTGATTTAGCCGAAATCAGCCAGTCTTCCAAGATTAGCTCGTGAATTTGTTCAATAATCTCCGGAGTGGTCACTGTTTTTGGTCGTCTAGGACGAGGCGCGTCACAGGTGGAAAAATCACCACGTTTAAACTGGGACATCCAGTATTTGACGGTGGCATACGATGGTGCATATTCCCTAAATTTTCTGTCAGAATGGCGTGAATTTACTTCGGCGCCTTGCCTTGCAGGAAAAAGAAAACTTGATGACAGCTGGCGTCTCGATGTTGTTGAAATCGCGCGAGTCACCTTAAATGCTTCCTTTCAGCCTCTGTAACAAGAAAAGACTTGGAATTCGACACATGAAAAGACCCTTCTTTCCAACGACACTAAAGATTCCGTCCTAAGTCATAAGGAAGTAGGTCGGGCTAAGGACTTATCAGCACCCCCTCGTATAATCATTTTGCTTTTTAAATTGACATTGAAATATGTGGGATATCCAGCGAGTGTTTTCGTCCGTATTTCCATACCCCGCCTGAAGTTGTTTCACGTATGTCCGTTATTTTACTTTTTTCCAGTATTAAACAAATTATTATTATTATTATTATCATCATCATCATCATCATTATCGTTACTTAACTCGCTACTGCAAATCAAGGTCCGGAACTTTTCTAAATGCTCTTTGTCGGTACGTCGTATTTTTAAATACTTGGGCTTTTGTAGACCTGTAGAAGGAATTTTTTGTAGGTGGGGGGGGATTATTTTTGTGTACTTTTTCACATATCGTCTTCACAACGCAGGCAACGACTGCACATTCTGTTTCAGTGTACCAATTAAATCAGATATACCGATACATTCCTTTCTGTAGGTCGAGTGAACTTCGTATTTGGCAGATATTCTTTTGGAATTTGCGTATCTCGGACAGATCTTTGAACCGTTACACTATGATGCAGTCAAGGCACCACAGCGTGTAACGACTGAAGTTCATCTAAGTTTGAATCTGTGTTAAATGAGCTGGTAGAATATTATTATTAATGATGCTTATTATTCTGGCTAGCTTGATGGATAGTTTGTATCTCGGTTTGGCAGGTCTCAGTTGGGTTTAGTTGTTGCGAACTGCGTCAGAATTGTGCGCAATGCATCATTTGCTGTTACTTGCAGACTTTCGTCCTGTCCCAACCACGTTATTTTGTGCGTTACATTCATTTCGTAAGAACTGTCTTTCTTCCCCGTGAATTATTGCATTATTTTGGTCGTTTCTGTCAGTGTCACGCTATGTGTGTCTTTATTCTTTTCAGAACTGATGTAGGTAACAGTTCGTCACGCACCGTGACACTGAATTGGTTGGGGAATTTTGGTGCAGTAATCTTAGCATTAGGGACCATTATTATTATTATTATTATTATTATTATTATTATTATTATTGGCTTATTGCTCTTAATAAAGTCACATTAAAATATTAGAAAAATATTCCTGTAATAACCTGAAGCCATTTGTTTAGTACACATGAAAACAAAAGTTAGCTTAAATTTTATAAACTGTTTGCCTGCTGAGCCTAGAGTCACTTTACAACCGTAATCTTCAATTTGGCATCCGGTTAAGCATTTAAGGTAAATCTAAATGAAAAATGAGAGTGGCTTTAAATTTGGAACCTTATTGTATCCATAACATAAACAAAACAGCGGTGCAATCCTCACAAATGTGTATTCAATCAACCAAGGATCACCTCAGAACTTGTTCTGGTAATCACGTTCGGGTTTAACGTCGAGCTGAGTCGGACTAACCGAACTGTCACTAGTGAACTACATCCATGGCTTTCTCTACAACTGATGCCATCAAAATATTATCCTTGTAATCTTATTAATTTCGTTTAATTCTACACTTTCCCATTTCGGCCGCATACGCCATCACATGTGATCTGTCACATAACTACTTGTACACATCGTTCTCACAGTTCGTATCCAGTGTTCCCATGTCATGCAGTGCAGAATTCAGCTCACTGCTGTTTACTGATTTAAAATTTTTACTCATTTGAAATTCATAACTTTAAAATTATATTACACAGGGTAATTCAGTTCATGATTTTAACATGTTTTCCGAAAGTCCTTCCTTATATTATTCATAAGAACATCTTAAAAGTCAATTAATTCAGTGACATTTATTTTGTTACTTTCTTAATATTAACAATTTTAAAAACGGCACTTGTGGAACCTTAATGACAATGACTTTGTTGTAGATGGTGAAAGTTATGATGATGATAATAATAATAATAATAGGTAAAGGTAAAGGTAAAGTTAACCCTAGAACAGGCCACGAAGGCTCTAGATGGGGGTGGGTGGTCAACGCTGCTCCCCAGCCGATTTACCACCAGGAAAGACACCCGGTACCCAGTGTGTGGGAGGCCGGGTGGGCCCCAGGGCCAGTCTGGACGTGTGCGGACAATCTCGCCCCTAATGGGATTCGATCCCCTAACCGTCAAGGCCGTAGCGAGTTGCTATACGGACTGAGCTTTCCCGTTCCACGACGACGACGATGATGATAATAATAATAATAATAATAACAACAATTAATACGTGGTCTGAGAACCATACATTTTTAGAAGCACCTGAACTGCTGTGAGGTAAGGAATATGGATGATAAGATTGATATTGTGTTATATATGCAGTAAGGAACTGTATCACATTTCGTAGTTTTCAACGGACTGGAGCAAACTAAACAACACCAGTTCAGTACAGCAAGCTGCAGAGCAAAGTGAAGTGTGCACAATGGAGACAGCACGTTGCATGGACATTGATCTTAAAGAATTGGACGATATTGTGGCGTAAGTAGCTTTAAATTGATACTAGAGTGACAAAAAGCAAAAGATTAGGACATGTATAATGAAGGAAATAAACATTTTAAAGAGCTTAGTAGAAATAATTTATGTTAAGGAAGTGTAAGGTTTTATATATTTCGATGTTGGGAAACCCCGAGTTTTAATGATTTTAACGATCTTAATGATGTTAATAGAGACGTTTCGTAACAGTGGAAAATAAATTATAGATTAAACTGTGTAAAGTCATAGACGAAGCGTCTGTGTGTAATAACAGTTCGGTTTCTCGTTACTGGAAAAATTTAGGCAATTTTAATTCTTTGAGTAACGTTCAGGAAGTGTTCCAGGTATCGTACGCAATACATGTGTAAGAAATGTAACAAAATAGTTGAGTACATTACATTACATTACATTACATTCGAAAGTAAAAAAAGGGGGGTGTGATAATTTTTGTCGCCATGTTGTGTAACATTCTATAAACATACTTTTCAAAACAGCGTATTCTTCACGGCTCTTTTTATCACATTAAATTTCGGCATCCCACTTTATAGTAACTCTGAAGTCATATGCTTGTAAGAATTTTGCAGTAACGCCACGTGCCTAATTAGTGATAGGGAATTAAATATAAGGCATGTGGGGTGTAGTTTTGTGTGATATTGCATGGCGACAGACAGAAGAGTGCGTTATATTCCGTTAGTTACTGAAAAGATTCAGAGCGTAAACAGTGGTAAAAATTTAATATGACTGTCTTCTGGGGCGTGGCTCGTGTAGTCTGATACACATGTATGGCATTACGTTTCAGCAGTTCCTGCTGCACCCATTTTCAGGATATAAGTTGAAGGCAGCTGTCTTACCTGAAGATTTTGATTGAAGTACCTCACGAAGATACAAGTTTAAAAATTCGGAGATCCGCGGCTTTTGCCTGGGTATGTTGAATATCTTCGTTTTTAATTCGTTTCGCAGGATGAGTGGTTAATCTGTCACCGTCTTCTCGGGACAGCCTAACTATCCCATCTTATTTGGACTATTTCCCTTCGGAAGATGAGGTTGACATCCTATCTGTAAACGTCGGTAAAACGCACCCAATCAGGCTGCGAAAAATCTCGTAAGAATAAAGAAAGTTTGAGGATTTATTAAAAGGGACAGGGACGTGCATACATGGCCACAAAATGAGAAACATAGACTAGGTAGGACCAGAAGTAAATGTATGGAAACTGCCGGCCTGCACTGCAGAACAACAAATAATATCACATTACCTTAAGTCGTTGTCTTAACACAACCCACCAGAATGGCGGGACCACAAACACCTCTACAACTCCGGTTTAGTTGAAGTGCAGAATCGACACCCAGTGAGAAAAACACGTCCCTCTTTGCACAATATCGGGTACGGTGTAACATCTCAGCAATATCTGTAACACATAATACGAGCTGCAGCTGCTTCTCCAGTACTGAAACATCGCAGCGACGCATTCTCTGAATGCTGAATACAGCACTCGCTGCATGATAAGTACCACTGCAGTCAACCACGGGATATGTTCGACGTTTCCTGAATGTATAAGCCAGTACTTGCAAACTCTCAGCATCTGTGGAACCCTTCTAACTAAATCTGATGGTTTACGAAAGCCCTGTACAGTAAAAGTTTACTTTTCCCTGACAAAAAGAAGGAAAACCTCTTAAAAAACTGAACTTTAGTACAAATGAATAACATTTATAAAAATATGTGAATAATTAGATTGTATTTTCTGTGATTTAAACGGAATATAAAAGCAGTGCCGAACGTGCATAGGCGTGTGGACAAAAACAACATATGAATACAAGGTATTAAAATTATGTTTATCCATTTCATTACACAGAAAATCTGTTTTAGGCCCCTTGAATGTAGCCTGTCGAGACCGCTGGTCTCAGGTATAAAGAGAAATTTTTAGAAATTAGTGCCTCTACCACCGTTCGTTGTGTTCTTTGTGAGTACAAGATAAAATACACAATGTATTATTATAAATTATCAATGAGCTTTTTGTCACAACCCACAAAATTGTAATAATTTAATACAAGTTAGCTAGGTAACATAGTGTTTCTTGTGTGCTTGAATAATGAAAATGGCTCAAGCCGGGAAAGAAACTCCATTAATGTGAGATTGTTGTGGTACTGAACGGCAAATGTGGCAATACATATTTAATAAGTAATCAAAACGATATCTTACACACTAAGACACCATTTATTTGGACTACATCTGTAATTCATTTTACGAGTCTAGCAAACGTTTATCTTACTTAGAAAATAAGTTTGAAAATACTGCGTAATTTTTGGGAGGCGACGCAGTTTATTATACTGAAATAACTATTTCTAGGAGAATCCGTTTCATGGAGACATCAGATCAGAATATGAGAGTGGGGGCTGTGTTAACTTTCTACCAGACTGCACGGCTTCTTCTTGCAAAACTCGGTGTCTCCATACTCTCAGATACGAAAATCATAATTCAAAATCTTGATTTTTATAGAATGTAGGGATCTTATGTTAGAGAAGTAACTGAAAGTAGGACTGAAAACAAGTCTGAAACCCTTGAAGAACAGAGATTATGCTGTTATGGCGGTTTCCTCGGACGTGCAACTGTGAGGAGCTCCCCTGAAAGTAACATTGCAATCATCGTTGTAAATCCGCATGACTTCCCTTAGTGTAATATTTTTTGGTTTTCCTCAGAATCTCTAGACACGTGTCTAAACAGCTTCACAAATTAGACCACGAACGCTTCCTTCAACATGCACACATTTTTCAGTTCATTAACCATCCAGCCGTTTGACACTAAACGTATTCTGAGATGCTCACAAAATCGTTGCACAATGTATGGACGTAATTGGGATCTTTACAATTACAACGTACCGGTGACGCTACGTACTTGAAAATGGGGTGAGAGTGTAGTTGGATTTCTGTGCACTAAGCCCTACGGGAAGACAGTGTCTCTCCGCATAGCAGCTAATCCCGTCATACAAAATGATGGATACCCAAATTTCCTAGAGATACAGGACTATAGTGTTGACAAGGAAAATGCATGAGATTAAACTTCTCTTCAAGGGTAGACTTCACGAAAAATTTCTTCGCTGGGGGTGCTTAAATTAACTTGAAAGCGACCCCTGCTACTTCTGAGCTATTTCCAAGGGGTTTACCAAAATCCCAGAGCGGCCATGTGCATAATCATCTTAGCCATGTTTATAATGTTACTCCGCGTGTGGCGCATATTGACGCCCGTCCCTGCCCCCGACACCACCCCTCCCCATCTCTGCGTGGTTTATAAGATGAGAAGCACGGTTAAGCTGAGTTCTGCCGGTGGCTCACTTTTGACGACAGACACTTCGTCGCTGCTTTCGGCGTTGCACAAGACACGTAATGTTACCCGGCGTCTCAGAAACACGGCGCTTTACCACGTCTCAGGGCTGGGGCTAAATTCTCCGACAACTGAGTTCTGTGTCCGGATTTTCTGGTCCTTTAAACTCCGTTCGCTAAAATTACAAACTCTATATCTTATAAACTGTATATTACACACCAACATATGTACATATGTTGGTGTGTAATAATCAATTTGTTATTCAATATGCACGGCATGAACATAAATGTATTCTATATTTTATATTTACGTAATTACTGAATTTCAATGTTACACCCAAAGTCCACTTGCAATAATCTTATTTCTAACTCTTCTACAACTACCTGTTTTGAATAACCAACATTTCGATACTGAATAAAATTCTCTCAAATCAGACAATAAAAGTCGGAGTCAAAAAAGAAGACATGATTGTAATAGTACAGTAAATGTAAAGGAAATGTTCACCCTGTAACAGGCCACGAAGGTCCAGATGTGGAGTACGGGTGTAACTCCATTCTTTCTTTAACCTCGGCGCTAGATGGGGTGCGTAGTCAACGCCACGACCCGGCCGCTTTACCCCCGAGAAAGACTCGGTACCCAATGTATAGGAGGTTGGGTGTGCCCCAGGACCGGTCTGGACGGGTGCGGAAAATCTCGCCCCCACCGAGATTCGATCCTCTGACCGCACAGCCCATAGGGAGTCGCTATATCGACCGACAGTACCTTGGAAAAAGGTTTAGACTTTTTCCTTTAGTTTCTTGGAAGGGGTAAGATAATTTTCTCTCCACCACAACATCCAGAACGGTCCCGGGATCCACACCCAGCCAGCTTGGGTGCAGGTGCCCACTTCTTGGGGGGCAAAGTGGCCGGGATGTGAAGCTGACCACTCGCCCCCCTCTAGTGTCGAGTATAAGAATGACTGGAGGTGGACCTCCACTTCATCAAATGCTTTAATATTATCAAAAGGAAAAAAAAAACAATAATTTTCACTGCGGCAAAATAAGCATCTTTTTTTTTTTAAAGAATATTACAGCAATGAACTGTCTTTCAGGTACAAAATTTAACATTTCTAGCGGAATTCTTGCTGCAGAGCGAACAACAGTGTTGGTATATACCAATTCATGGCGCAGCTTCTTCTGCAATGCTTATTTACGCTCAGTGCCCGTTTAGTAAAAGCTGTGTGTACACTACAGACAAAATTAGTCTGCTGTTCTAATTTGAAGTTACATGTAATGTATCGCTGCCGTGGGAAGCCACGATAGATCGCATTTAGGATAGAGTGCTGGACTACTGACATCCTGAATATTCCTAATTGTGTGTGTCAGCTGTCCAACTTTGAATTAACAAACACTAACCAACACAAGGCTGTCCCTGCCAAATTGCCACATGTAATAAAATTAATCAAGTAATTAGGAACATAACCATCTGAGTCCTGTTCATCCACGTTTGTTTCACGAAGGCGTAGGTTAATTGCATCGAATGGAATTACGAAAGTGATTGGTAAATTGCAAGGGGTATAGAAAGTAGCTGTCCTGACGTAGGCTACATTCGATTATTACCTCTGAATTTTATTGGAAAGTTGTATGCTTACCGCGAAAAATCGTCGGTAAAAGTAATTACGAAACGAGGAAGAAAAATATTTTGGAAATCTTCAAGGGATAGCGTGTATCTTCGTATGTGAAACATTACAGGCAGGCGGAAGATAGTTCCAGGTGTATTACCGAGGGCAGAACAATTATTATATAAGCTTTATGTTTCTGTGACCGTGCATCGTGAGCAAAGCGTGAAGAAAGAATAGCAACAAGATGCAACAATATAGATGATTTATTGTCAATTCAAGATGTTGATTATTGACTAATGTCTCGACATGTTTCGGGCATATTTATGCCCATCATCAGGAGAAAGATCCACGTGTTACTGCATATGAGGTTTTTGCAGGTAGTGTTGGGTGTGGCTGGTTGCAGTTCTGTGGTGCTACGTTGTAGGGTGTGAGCACTGTGAAGGTTGCTCCTCGAGCAGCTAGAAAAAAAAAAAGCGAAAGTTAAAATCAAACGTAAAATTATATCGATATATCGGACATTTTCGTGCTGTTGAAAGCAAATTCTTGTGTAGAGGATTTCCGTATAATATACTCGTAACTCGAACTCACTTAGAGGGAATGTGATGACAAGGGAGGCGTTCGGATAAACACTTACAAAAATTAAGTTTATTGATTTTTTAATAC
>Ga0123355_10020310_pt1 | contig 10602 bp, 7 predicted proteins | sample TergutEmb28metaG_3_FD_89872 | JGI IMG/M metagenome (GOLD analysis project Ga0123355, IMG submission 89872) | Embiratermes neotenicus P1 segment gut microbial communities from Petit-Saut dam, French Guiana - Emb289 P1 | ecosystem: Host-associated > Arthropoda: Insects > Digestive system > Gut ... | reverse complement strand
TAAAAGTTTCATCTCATATTCATTTCTAATTCTGTGTCTCCATTTTTTGTCCTCATAATAGTATTAAATTGCATAGGCTGTAGCTTAATGTTACAGCTTTTACACGTGTCCTACATTCCTGGCGTGTAAAGCTGATATAAGCTCTGATTTGTATTAGCATATTATTAATTTTACTGATTTTTGAGTGTACCCTTATTTCTCATTAAAAATTGGGATGCTTAAATGTAATAGTGAGTGGTGACAGTGTAATGTAAATTGTTGATGTGTATGTTGATGTACACATTACTCATCAGTAGTATCATTCGTTTTTGATGTGGCCAGCTGCACCCATATTTCTGTTTTATAATAAAAGCTTTGTAAAGCAAGAGGAATGCCGTTAGGCTGTGACTGAAGCAAATTGGTGTTTGAGAGCATGGCACTTATGGGAATTAGGGTACCTAAAAGAGAACTACCAGTAGGCTGTATAACAAGGAGCTTTATGATTTGTACTCCTCTTAAAATATTAGGGTAATCAAATGAAAGAGAGTGGGATGAGCAAGACATGTAGCACACATGGGTGAGAAGGCAAACAAATACAAAGTTTTTGTTGGATAATCTGGAAGGAACAGGCCAATCTAAAGACCTAGGCATACATGGAGTAATAATATTAAAACTAATTTTTGTCCTGTCAACATCTTGCTTCAAAATTTCATTCCAGTCTGTATTCCAAAGCAATATCTGTTGGTAGTATCAGGCCATACCATGTTGCAAGGTCTGTTTTTGAGCCTGATTATTGTATAAGTTATTCACACCAGCAACATCTTGCAGGTGGTACTTTCTTTTTGTGCTGAGCTTTTGATTTGTAATAGTCTAGAAAAATTTGTCCTTTTTGGGTAATTCCCCGGCGTCTGAGTTCTAATTGCCGACGTTTCGGAACACACTTTCGGTTCCATCTTCATAGGCAGGTGAATGAAGTATGTCAGTGGACGGTTTGTGTGGGGTATTTATACCTGATTGAGTTGGAGCGGGAAAGTGGCAGATCCAATAGGAAGTGGTGTGCTCGTACGGGGCAGGTATAGGTCCAGCAGGTAGTGGAGGGGGAGGGTGTATATAAGTGCGTGTGCAGGTGGGATTATTGCTGTGTATTGGATGGCTGTCTCCTATCTTTGAGTTTATGAAGCAGTGGTTTCCAAGATTTGCTGAGATTGAAGCCTCAGCAAATCTTGGAAACCACTGCTTCATAAACTCAAAGATAGGAGACAGCCATCCAATACACAGCAATAATACCACCTGCACACACACTTATACAGTATACACCCTCCCCCTCCACTACCTACTGGACCTCTACCCGCCCCGTATGGGCACACTACTTCCTATTGGCTCTGCCACTTCCCCACTCCAACTCAATCAGGTATAAATACCCCACACAAACCATCCACTGACATACTTCATTCACCTGCCTATGAAGATGGAACCGACAGTGTGTTCCAAAACGTTGGCAATTAGAACTCAGATGCCGGTGAATTACCCAAAAAGGAACAAATCACATTTAGAACACAGTGAAAGCTTAAAAACAAGAGTCTAGAGAAACCCTGCCTTTGGGTCATGAGGCATGTAACAATACAAATAGTAAGTTTGGTTTCTGTTGGAATATTTTCAAAAAATCACATTCTAAGGGCCTGTACATAGATATGGTGTTCTTGTATGTGTTTGTAGTACATTACATCAGATTTGTAATTGTTACATCACGCATTCCTCTCATGCTGTCTGTGCACTAGCAACCTTGATTGCTTAAACATCCCTACACAATTTGCTGAATAAAAGGGGTTGTGGGGGGCGGGGGGATCATGTAGTAGAAATGGGAGGGTTACTATGTTATTGCACATTAATAATAAGGAATTTATAATTTACGGAAATACTAAATGGATGCATTGTGCTGTGTGAGATTTGAGGTTCTTACAGCAGTGTCACTGAAGAATCAAGTCTTCTGGGATGTTATGCTGTGCCATTGGATAATTGGTACCTGTTGTCTCAATGGAACATGAAGAAGAAGATGGGCACAGTCTCACATCCCAGAAGATTAGAATCGTCTATATTATGCTTATTGGGCTTTGGCTTGTTGTGTTTATTTGCACAGTGACATGTCATGTTACGCTCAAAGATCGAAAACGCTCAATGAGTGGAATAAATGACCACAACGCGTTGTGGCATTACAGAAACAGCCACAACGCGAAATTGCATGTTGTGGCTGTTTTGAAACAACTGCAACGCGTTGTGGCATGAGAGAAACAGCTACAACGCAAAATGTCTTTTAAATGAACTGTTTATACATTTAGTAATATATTGATAAAAAATACATGTAACATAGGCCTAATGAAGAACAATGGCAAAGCTCATTTATTTTTGCAGGAGCTGTTAGAATGACACTTAGAATTACAATTCATATTTTTCGAATGACATTTGCACTTTTTATCAATGCAGTACCTCTTACATTGGCAGCTTACAAATGCCTGCTTTCTTCCAGACGTTATCATTGAGGCTGACTGGAGAGATATTGAACTTGAGGGCACATCATGTGCCTCGACGAAGTTGTTATCAACAGTTGTGAATTCATTGCAAGCATGCAGCCGCTCAAGTAGGCCTTCCATCATGCCCAGCAGATAAAGCCCAGAAGAATTGACATCAACGACAACTACTGGGACATTTCTGGGGGGCTAGACCTCCTCAATCAAGGTTAGGCACCCTGACCACAACGTTTGTCCCAATATCAACTGCTGGAAGTCTTGAGTTGGAGAGAGAAACCATTTTTTGAGCTTGTTGTTCCTGACCACATTTTGCACCTTCTCGCTCAATTTTGATTCAATTCTTCCTTACACAGAGGTTGCAAGTGACTTTCAGTCTGAAACCGTCACTGTCTTCACTGTAACTTCCACAGATAGCATGAACAGACTGGTCACACACTGAACACTTGTGATCGCCTGATGACTCCTCAAATCACAAGGTAAATTTTTTTTTGTCTTTCTTCTCTACTATTTCTTCTGAAGTGTCTTTGGTTTGATTTTCATCTTCATCTTTTCTATCCTGTTGGTTGGTCTCTTCCTTATCTTCCTTCTCTCGACCATTATTCATTCCTGCATTAAAGAGCTGTTCCAGTTCTTCTTAAGTTTCTATTGAAGAGTACGTCTTCAGTCAGTGGAGAATCCCCACGTCCGATCCTCTGCGCCATTCCAAACACAGCCTCATAAGGGTTTATCTTGATGCCTGAATGCAGATCTCAGTTTTTCTTGCTTTGGATAAACCATAGTCCTTCAGACCAGGTTTTCGTGCTGTTGTCGGACATCCAAGCAACCAGCATGTCTCAAACATCTTGGTTGGATCTTTCAACTGATCCTTGACTTCGAGAATGTCTTGGCTTTCCATGCACGAGCTTCATTCCTGGCCACATATCAACCAAGTTTTGTATTATTTTGTTCGCAAATTTGCAACCATTGTCACTCTGCAGTATGAATGGGTCAATGAACATACAAAAGGTGTCCATTAGCTGATAGGCCACTTTCTTAGCGGTTTTGCTCTTCAGGGGATGAAGAATTGTGAACTTGGTCAAATAGTTTCGATAGTTCATAATAAATCGGTAATATCCTTCTGGTTCAGCCTGCATATCAATCATGTCCACCTGGCACCGAGAATTCAAGTAATGTGAAAGGATTGGACATAAAACTAATCCCTGTTTCGGTGTCTTTTCCTTCAATTGGCACTGCTCACGAAGTGCCAAATAAAGGTCCATCACTTGTCAAGTAATGTTGCAATACTTCTTTTTCAGTTCAGCATCCATGACTGAAAGAAAGAAACAAAAATTTAGAAAGGAAGAGATAAGGAAATGTTTTTGCGAATCACAAACAAAACAGTGTCTTTTACCCCTTGTCCTTTTGTGTCCTATGTTGACATGTGCTGTTTCCAACACTTCAAACAACTCCTCTATCTTGCAGTAATAACGGATGTTTGAATCATCATTTTCGCCTGAACCACTTTCAGTAAGTTTCTGCGTATCACCAGTCTTCATGACATCTTATCTTTTAAGACACCGGTAATGTTTCGAAGTCAATGGCTGGTTATTCTTTCGCAATATCTGAGCTTCTTTAACTTCCATAAAATGTTATTGTAATGCTCGTTATCAAGAAACAAGCTCCTATGACTGCTTGCATCATTCAACTCCTTCACTTTCTCATTAAAAATCTTCTTCACATTATCAACAGACATGGCTGTAAAAAACACCAACTTGCAGCTCGATCACTTGCTAACTGTGGAGATTTACGCTAACTGACCCTTCGGCAGGTTATGGTCATTTCCTTTAACAGCCACGACATGACTTTCACTTCATGGCATATCTTCACTTGCCACAATGCGTTCCGGTTGTTTAAAAACAGCCACAACATGAAATTTTGCGATGTAGCGGTTTCTCAAATGCCACAACGTTTTGTGGTCATTTTTTCCACTCAGTGAGCGTTTTCGATCTTTGAGCCTAACATATGTACATTTATACATCCAAATTAACCAGAAGCCATGGAGTGCAGGTACTCTGCCTATTTACCAGTGGCTGACTACGTGTACCAACTGTGATATTATGTATTTTAGTTATTGCAGGTTGTGTGTATTGCAGGTGAGACTAGTCGGCAGGGAGCAAGCAGAGGGAGACATGCAAGCTCAAAACCTCATCACAGAGACAAGGACCCTGCTGCAGAAAGTACAGCACATGGTGACTCAGAGTCTGATACAAGTGGCAGCCCATCAGCTGCCAGTAGTTATAGGGTGCCCATCAAGCCACCTGCCTCCAGAAGTCTTGGTGAGTAATTTGCATTCTTGCCATGTACATGTAATTAACATTAAATAACTCAATGGAGGTGAGTCATTGTGGATATGATAATAGTTTTTCAAGTAATAGATATATTCCCAATATTTTGTGTAATCTAAAATTTTGTACCTGTATTCACAACAGCCCACCCTGGTCCTTATTCTGAGTCAGAAAAATCAAGTCTACAACCTCCATCTTAATTTGTTAAGATCCACGCTCATGTTTATGGCTAGGTCTTCCTTTTGGTTTCCGAACCAAAACCATTTATGCCTTTCTCTTCTCCCCCTTGCATGAGACATGCCCTGCCAAATTCCTTGATTTTTTTCACCCTAACAGTATTTGCTGAAGAGTAAAATTCATGAAACATGCATAATAAAGCATCCTGCTCCTTCCTTCCTCCAGAGCCAAACATTTTCTTTAGCACCATGCTCTCAAACACCCTCTTCTCCTAATGTGACAGACCATGTTACACATTGATGCAAAAAGACTACAGTGCTTCCATGTATTTTATGATCTCTAACAATGTTAACAAATTTGCTGTCATACAACACTCACTAGGAGTACTGAATAAAGTGCATTTGAGCTACACTCTGCATAGGGCTTGGATAAAGTTAAGACTGGACTGTATGGGAATCAAAGTTATTTCCCTCAAAAGACCTCTTACGTGCTGCAGTCTTGCTAACAAATTAACAGGTCAACAACAGAGGGACAGGATTTGAATCACAATCAAAAAATCAGCTTCAACACTGGCACATTGCTTTAATAGCCATTACTGCCACTTCTACTGGTAAGAGCACACACCATATTCCATTATGTCATTTATATCAGATTTAGTGATAAGATTGGTACTTATGCTGATACAGTCGTTTAATGGAAAGCAGCTCATCAGTTAAATATATAACCTCAGATGTCATAACAAGTTATTTGCTCTTACACAGTTTAGAAGCAATAAGTAAATAAAATCCATTGAAGGAAAATTAAATACGGTACAATTATTTTCTTAAAGTCCTAAGAATTTGGCAAGCAAGCCCCAGCTGATGTTTTGAGAGTTACAGATCTGTGTGTTTAGAGTTCAGTGTCCTAAATCAGTAACAGAGCATGGAGTGCTTACATAGAACACCAATTATATGTAGCTGCTATAATCATGTGACAGGTAGGAGGCAATTCAAGTCAGGTGAGACCTGTGCAAAATAACAAGGACTTTATGGAAATGATCCACCTATGCGGCTATGTATGCAAAATTTAATTTACCACTTTCATTGTTACTTTGAAGTTCACACAGTGGTGAATATTAAGGCTGCAGTCTTCTGGGATGTGGCACTATGTAGCATGGTAGACAGTTACCACTATTCTTGAGAATATACTTCTATCTTGCAGAAGATTAAGCCTTAATTTTCACTATGTTTTACATGATAGGTAACCTCACTAATTTTACGTTACAGAGTTATACCGTCTGGACTCAAGTACAGAGTCTAATGAGACATCGCCTTTGTCAGAACGGCATCGAACTCCACGGCACTACCCCTTATCCAGCAGCAGTCATAAAACAACCCCCATTGGCTCAGGGCCAGGGCTGCATAGGGGGTTGCTGCCACCCCACGCCAGGTAGCCAAGGTTTGTTAACCACTCCATCCCTAACAGCACCACTTGTTCTGTTGATTCTCTGCTAAGACATAAAATATTGTATTACTGTCAGAGTATGGTTATCACAGTCTTTTCCTGTAAAGAAACAGGTGCTTTACCATAGACTCCCAAGTATTTGAGAATGTAAAGTTCACACATTGGTGTCTATGAAAGTTACTGTTTTGTGAGGTGTGATGTCACGTAATCTGGTAGCTACAGTAGGTACCAATTTCTGTTCCTACAGTTCTGAGTCTAGTTCTGCTGAGGATGAAGCGAGCTTCTCCAGCTATCGTCTGCAACCTCCGTCCGGGTTTTCTGACAGCCGCGAGTTGAGTGAGGCAGAATGTGACAGAGACACCACAATGCACCTTGACAAGCTGCTTGCAAGGTAGGATCTTGTGCATTTCACCATCAGTACCCTTTCAATCTGAGGTTATAACACTCTTCAACCTGTACAAGTTACATATTATTCAATGAAAAGGTAACATGATTGTGATAGATAATTATGTAAGGATTTTGAAGGCAGCTTCGTCAGCATTCTTCTAAAAAGCCTGAGGAGCAAAAAATATTCCCAAAGGTAACAGGCAAGCAGATCAAGATTAAAACCAAGTAAGTGCCTTTCAAATACCGAGCCCAGAGCATTTCTGCTGTATGAATTTTTTTCTTATCATTATGTAACCAATTATCATTAATGCTGTGCACCTTTCAGATGCTCAGAAGGGCACCTCCCAGTGTTTTGTCTGGAACCTTTAAAGCTCTGCTGCGTGATATGCAAGAGTGCCTGTATAATCTAGTCTAAAAACAGTCCGTGTTACTATGGAAAAATCTGAGCTGGAGTTATAGTTTATGGCTGTATGTTCCAGTTTCCAATAAATGACGAGGATACATAGATACGGTTGTAACCAGGAGTGGAATAAAGTGTACAATTCTGATCCCATATTTTTATGTCTAGCAAAAGACAGATCATTATTTTTTTGACACTGCTGTTGCTGTCACCTCTGCTTGGTACAGATTCATGCACTTTTTCCTGTTGTAGCTGTATACACTAAAACAACCACAGGTGAAGCATGAAATGATTTGAAAATAGTTTAATTTGAATTGAATGGGCCACATGTTCTGCCCTAAACCTGAATAATTATAACTAAGTGATATTACCAAAATTCCACAATTCAACTCCAAAATCCTGAGTGGGAAATTAACTGCCAGCAAATACTTTTAGCTGTCACAGGTGAGCATACAACCATATTTTGGTCCCACATTTACAGCCATCTATTAGGATTCCATTAGATGAAATGGAAGGGTTCCAAAAAAGATATTTTTTGTGTACATTTCAGGTTCCATCGGCAGAAGGAACAAGAACGCCTTCAGTTCACCATTCATGTGTGACATTTCTTGATGCGTGGAAGCTGCCGGACTGTTGCAGTTGCTCCAAATAGTTACATGAGTGATGCCATTTTCTGTGTGACAGTTGTGTGACATGTGTAAACGTTGTAACATTCTGCTGTTACTTATCACAGGCATATATTCACATGTGTGAAATCACGGATGTTTGCAGTAGATAAATAAAATGGTTGACAAAATAATCAAGAATAATGTAACGGACTATGAAGAACATGAAGAAACAACTAATTTCAGGATAATGATATACTGAAATATATTAACATTAAGAAATGGTATTGAATATCAGTTCTAACGTTTGTTTATCCTTCAGTGGAATTATTGGAAAATTACTAATTCTGAACTTGTATCTGAGAGTTGATTGTTAATAAAGGTATATATTTTATCAGCAGTCCTCAGTTTTATTTCATGTAAGAGGAAACATAACTTACGAAAAATGCAATACACTGACGATAACTATAATGGCTATTCTTTGCTGTTGAACATAGTTTTATTTTTTTTGAGTATCCACAAGAATTGCAGTCATGATTCTTAACAGGATTAGCATGGATATAACTGGATGGAGCAAGGAAAGGAGTAACATGTGTCCATCTGTTTTCAGCAAAAGAAGAGGAAGGAGAATTTCACACTCTGTTTGGATGTCTGTAAGATAACAGGTAAAAGGTGTTCAAATATTTTAAAATTGGCATTTCCCCTTAGCTACATGGCATAGATGTGTGAATTAGCCTTTTATGTCACATGACCTAAGACATGGCGTGCAGTCCGGATGGGCTGGTATTTCTCCGACACATTTCCTATTAAGAATGGTACACTTCAACGCTAGCCATCCTTTTGTGTGTCAAGAATTACATAAATAAGCAGGCACCAAAATTTAACATGCAGGACTGCAGCCAAGTCAAAACACAGTCTGTAAAATTATTCTGTGATATCATAAAACCAAGCAGCGGAGAACAATACTCTGCAGGCAACCTAACAAAATCTCCATTTTGGCCAAGGTATGCCTAAAAGTTACAGATACTTGGGAGTACCGGTAGCGGCGCTCTTTGCCATTGTCCCAAGTGCGTCACGAGAATGAATGGCAGTACAAGTAGCCGCGTTGCCACGGATTAGCATAGACATGCTTCACGTAACTCTAATCCATGCGTTATAGTACCGTGGATCAGTTGACTATACGCTGTGCGGTGGACCTTCCAATATCAGTGAGTTTCTAATCTTGGCATTTATGATCCGTGTCTGTGACAATGGAAGGCGAGTGGCAGTAAAGTAAAGTGCTATGTGTTTAAGTTGTTTGTTTGTCGTAATGGAATATGTGAAAGATGGGGAAGTCGTGTATTGTCTATAATCATAAGCATAGCTTAGGCAGAACGTGGAGTAGAATTTTGCAGGTAAGAGTAAATTTCACTTGTTATTACAGGATGCCAAAGGTTTGGACTCATGAGATATATACATATGTATGTATATTGAAATATTCAGCAGGTTCTGGCAAAATGAAATGAAACCTGAGTATATCTTGGTCACATTATAGCATAGGCCTTAAGTCCACATATGTTCATTCATTTCATAAGGATCCGTGATTTTGTCTATGCTTTGAGGTTAATGTTTTTTTTTGTAATCTTCGAATTATGTTTATCAGGCAGCGTAATGAAGGCAGAAGTGTTGCTCAGCATGTGTGAGTTGTGTTGCTTTATAAAGCCATATCAGAATACCTTGTTGTTGTAGCTGTGGCCACAGCAGTCAAAACTTTAGATGTTGTATAGCATTGTAATATCTTACTCGGAGCGTAAGAGTGAAGTGGTGTTTGTTAAATTAGTTTCTTTATTAGAAATGAATAAGCGTGTCGGATGATATGTTTTTAAATGTTAATGCTGTGCAAGTAGGGCAGTCATGTTGAGTGCCGAAAGAGATGAAAGTGCTATTCTTCATTGAAAATTAAAAAAAAAAAAAATCTGCCTGTCGTGTATTATGTAAATAATACGTTTAGAAAGTTCGAGAAGTTGTGATTTTGTAGGTAAGAGTTAAGTGATGTTTGTTGCGTTCTTGTGTTTGGGATTTGAGAATGTGCCTGCCAGTATGTGTTTCTATGATGTAAACAAGCCAGTCACCATGTACAAGAAGTTGCCTAAATAATTTGGCATCCATTATCGAAGAATGTAACAGAGAATTATGATGGCTTGATAATATGTGTTTGTGTGGGTGGGGATAAGCCATTTTTGGGGTGATGTTTAATGTTATACTGTTGAAGATACAGACTGGATAAATCTCAGAGAGTGTCACCCCTGGCTTCATAGCATCAAACAGTAAGAAATTTTTACCATGTCCTTGTCTTGTTTGTTAGATATTACTTAGTTGGAAAACTTTGTGTTGCATTAAAAAAAATCAATTTCAAATGCATTTGAAATGAATTCTGGCCTAATTATTACACATCTTATGCATCTAGCAGTTAAGTAGTACTTGGACTGTCATATGTTGAAAAGTAAACTAATAGGATATTTTTCTGTACGTTTCATATAAACCATTAATGAGTATTGTATTTATAGTGGATTAAAATAAGAAGTAACAAAAAATGCATGAACTTGGGCATATGTTTTTGCATCAAGCTGAAGTTTTCTGTTTTGATGGAAGGTTGTAAAGGAATCCCCCCTTTCACCCCCCCCCCCCCCCCCCCCACCAACCCCCCACCTAATTTTTACATAAAAAAAATACAAAGCCACTCTATTTTTTGTTGGTGGTAGAAGATTTTGGGTGCTGTGATG
>Ga0123355_10020309_pt1 | contig 10602 bp, 6 predicted proteins | sample TergutEmb28metaG_3_FD_89872 | JGI IMG/M metagenome (GOLD analysis project Ga0123355, IMG submission 89872) | Embiratermes neotenicus P1 segment gut microbial communities from Petit-Saut dam, French Guiana - Emb289 P1 | ecosystem: Host-associated > Arthropoda: Insects > Digestive system > Gut ... | reverse complement strand
ATATATATATATACACATACATACATACATAAACACGCACACATATATATACATACATACATACACACATACATGCATACAAATGTATATTCCATGCATCAATTAGTGTGTCATAAAGACGAAAGGAGGAGCAAGAAGTCACGAATACACATATGTACAAATTTACAGTGTAAAATACTACAAAACTTATACAAACAACGGTAGGAGAAATCATATTTACACATTACAATTTCGTCTACAGAGAAAAGAAGTGTATATGTAGCAAATATCTTCCTAAACCGTATTAACCGATTGGAATTAGTTATGCAGTGTTCGTGCATATTATACGGCACAAGAACTACCTACTAACGGATTATTTACTAATTTTGTTTGCCTCGAAAAATAAGAATTAATTTTAATCTCTAATTATAAGTGTTTCTTATTGTTGTTGTGTGAAAGGGATATTTCAGTCAGCATATTGCATACGACATGGATAGGATGAGAGAGGAATCTGGGTTGTATCCTCGGCACGAATAGAAGTATTTTAATTTTCAAAGTTTCCAGATCGGGTCTGTTTTCTACAGAAACTCCTATAAAATGAGTACCGAGGTATTTGTTCATGTGACTACAGCGGCTTTCACATAAACTACCCATCCATTGCAATCTGGAGCCGAGGACATGATATCGTACAGATATACTGCCTCTCCCCCACATAATGTATTGTAATAGTTCTTAAAGAACACACAGAGTCAAAAGTTCTTTTAATTCATCACACTAAGTTATGAGTGTCGGGCTTGGAGACTGATTCCACTAATCAGATCCAAAGTTAACCATAAAAAAATGCCAGAGACAAATCAGACGGGTTTACTATCAGATACACTTATTCAACATACCTGATATCAGCACATTCTCACAAAGAGTTACATGTACTACTGAGAGATCTCAGAATTTGTGAAATATTTCTTCGGAGCAACAGGTTATATTAATATTTTTGAAATCTGTAGAGTTTGTGGGTCATGGCCCTGGATATGTTACAATAATAGTAAATGATTTAGACAACATTAGTATCTACATGTACCAAATGTTTTAGCAACAAATATCTAGTTCCCGAAAAAAGCGTGTAAATATTTGCTCCATATAACGATTAATAGAGCAATGTTCCTTACACCATATTGATAGATATTTAAAACGAAGACCCAAGTGTTTCTGTGCCGTACGTACTGTCCTTTATATAAAGTTATTTAGAAAATTTGGCAGATTTCATAGCTGTAACAGAGGTTTGATAAAAGTATCGGGTAGTGTAAACAGGAATCATATACGCAGGACTGCCATCGCAATACGAGTTATGGATTGCAGCAACCAGCATCTGACGACTTCACAATTTCGTTGATAAATAGCAACATTTTTAGTGGAAGGAGATTTCAACCTGAATTTAATTGGCGTGGAATTGGCAGTATTACTGTTCAGGTAGCGAAGGATATCTTTAGGTTAAAACTTCACATTTCACCGAAATTTAAGTACCCAACAAAAAAATGCATTGTACTATGTACACAAACAGTGCTTTTTTAATTGCATCACGTACACTAACAGTGCCATTCCCATTGAATCACGTAAACTAACAGTGCTATTCCCATCTTACCACGTACACTAACGGTGCTTTCCCAATGTACCAATTACAATAACAGTGCTATTCCCATTGTAAAACGTACACTAACAGTGTTATACCCATTTATTATGTACACCAACAGTGTTATTCCAATTGTATCACTACACTAACAGCGTTATTCCCATTGTACCAAGTACACTAACAGTATTATTCCCACTGTACCACGTACAATAAAAGTGCTACTCCTAGTGTACCATGTACACTAACAGTGCTATTCCCATCGTATCACGTACACTAACAGTACTATTCCCATTGAAGCACGTACATTAACAGAGTTTTTCCCATTGAATCACGTACACTAACAGTGCTATTCCCATTGTATCACGTACACAAACAGTGTTTTAACCATTGTATCACTACACTAACAGTGTTTTTCCCATTGAATCACGTACACTAACAGTGCTATTCCCATTGAATAACTTACACTAACAGTGCTATTCCTATTGTATCACGTAAATAAACAGGGTTTTCCCCATTGTATCAAGTACACTAACAGTGCTATTCCCATTGAATCACGTACACTAACAGTGATATTCCCATTGAATCACGTACAATAACAGTGCTTTCCCATTGAATCACGTACACTAACAGTGATATTCCCATTTATCACGTAAACAAACTGTGTATTTCCCATTATATCACGTACATTAACAGTGCTATTCCCATTGAATCACGTACATTAGCAGTGCTATTCCCATTTATCACCTACACCTACAGCGTTATTGCAATTGTATCACGTACACTGACAGTGCTATTCCCATTGAATCACGTACACTAACAGGGCTATTCCCATTTATCACCTACACCAACAGCGTTATTCCAATTGTATCACGTACACTAACAGTGCTATTCACATTTAACCACGTACACTAACAGTGCTATTCCCATTGAATCACGTACACTAACAGTGATATTCCCATTGAATCACGTACACTAACAGTGCTATTCTCATTGAATCACGTACACTAACAGTGCTATTCCCGTTGAATCACGCACACTAACAGTGCTTTTCGCATTGTATCACGTACACCAACAGTGTTTTTCCCACTGTATCACGTACACTAACAGTGCTATTCCCATTGAATCACTTACACTAACAGTGCTATTCCCATTTATCACCTACACCAACAGCGTTATTCCAATTGTATCACGTACACTAACAGCGATATTCCCATTTTACCAAGTACAATAACAATGCTATTCCAATTGTATCACTACACTATCAGTGCTATTCCCATTGTATCACGTACACTAACAGTGCTATCCCCATTGAATCACGTACACTAACAAAGCTATACCCATCTATCACCTACGCCAACAGCATTATTCCAATTGTATCACGTACACTAACAGAAATATTCCCATTATACCACGTACACTAACAGTGTTATTCCCATTTATCAGGTATTCAGTGTTATTCAAATTGTATCTCGTACACTAAATATGATATTCTCATTGTATCACGTACACCAACAGTAGTATTTCCATTGTACCACGTACACTAAAAGTGATATTCCCTTTGAATCACCTACACTAACAGTGCCTTTCCCATTGTATCACGCAGTCTAACAGTGTCATTCCCATTGTGTCACGTACACAAACAGTGCTATTCCCAATGTATCACTTACACTAAAAGTGATTGTTCCTTTTTATCACGTACAATAACAGTGCTATTCCCATTGTATCAGGTACACAAACAGTGCTATTCCCAATATATTACTTACACTAAAAGTGATTGTTCCTTTTTATCACGTACACTAACAGTGCTATTCCCAATGTATCACTTACACTAAAAGTGATATTTCCTGTTTATCACGTACAATAACAGTGCTAGTCCCATTGTGTCACGCACTCTAAGAATGCTAATCCCATTGTATAACGTACTCTAACTGTTCTAATCCCATTGTATCACGTACACAACCGTGGTATTTCCATTGTACCACCTACACTACTAGTGCTGTTCCCAATTTATCGCGTACACTAACAGTGCTTTTCCCATAGTACCACGTACTCTAGCAGTGCTATTCCCATTGCATCACGTACTCTAAAGTTTTATTCCCTTTGTATCACGTACACTAATAGTGCTATTCCCTTTGTATCTCCTACACTAACAATGTTATTCCCATTGTATCACCTATTCTAAGTGCTATTCCCTTTTATATCCCTTACTCTAACAGTGTTTTTCCCATTGTATCACGTACTCTAAAGTGCTATTCCCTTTTTTATCACGCACTCTAACAATGCTATTCCCATTGTATTACTTATTTTAATGCACTATTCCCATTGTTTCAAGCACTCTAACAGTGCTATTCCCATTTTATCACGTACACAACCGTGATATTTCCATTGTACAACGTACACAACAGTGTTATTCTCATTTTACCATGTACTCTAGCAGTGCTATTCCCATTTTATCACGTACTCTAAAGTGTTATTCCCTTTGTATCACGTACACTAACAGTGCTATTCCCATTGCATTACTTACTCTAATGTACTATTCCCATTGTTTCACGTACTCTAACAGTGCTATTCCCATTGTATCACGTACAAAACCTTGATATTCCCTTTGTATCACGTACTCTAAAGTGTTCTTCCCTTTGTATCACGTACTCTAACAGTGCTATTCCCATTGTTACTTTTGTTAAAATGCCATGTCTCACACTTTTCATTTGAATTAATAGTGTGCATGCGTCTATGCATTGTAAAACCTTTAGGGCTATAGAGTTAACATATGTTTATATTTCTAAAATTATTTTGACGTTATAAATATTTTAAACCTGCATTTTTAAGAACATGGAACGACTAGAATATGTACTTCAACCGCTAAACACAATATTTTGTTTCAGATTAAAATGCGCTCTAAGAATTACACATTGCGTGGCAACACAAACACTTTTGTAGGGGGAAAGTTTCCACAGAAAATTGTGAAAATAGAAAAAATTCACAGGGTTTGTATAGGAAAAGAAATTGCGTCTTTTTTAAGAACTGAGAGGCAACATTTAGAGCCATGATGAATGTTTACGAAAACAAAGTTTCTAAGTATTGCATCGTAATGTGTAATTTCCAAAAACTGTTTACAATATAAATTTGTCGCTGTGCAAGACACAACGGCATGTGTGGCAACGTAGGTGCCGTACCGACCGTCCTTAAACTTACACCGCATGGTGGTAAATGGTCCGTTTACCCTTCAGCCCCTTCATTCCCAATGGAGGGCACATATTTTCCATTCAGTACACTGTTGTGAAGACGGCACAGCCGATCTGGGCACTTTGGAGAACATAAATCCCTCCTGACTCTTTCGGGAATCGAACTGCATTTCCTCGGTTTTCGATTTGCTAGTCTATTAACTTACTGACTTTAATATTCCGGTTTCCTTATTACAGTAAATAGCCGTTATGACATTTGACTCCCACGACAACTGTCTTACTTACACAAGTGCTGTCTCAGCAGCTAGTGGCCAGTCATAAAGCCAGCGTAAGTAAAAGCCAGAATACAACAAATCGAAAAAAGAACAAACCACAACAAAGTTAGTATCATTAAAGTTCAGAGTTAATGGTGGGAAGGGAAAGCAATTTTTATGATTACAATAGGTATATCGTAATTCATAACGGGCATTTTAATAGGATAATACGACAGAATGGTAAGATGAAGTGAAACTGATAAAACAAATTGGTCTCCAAACATGTAATGTCAGTCATGAAAATGTTAGACGTGTTGTTGATTGTGACGAAATAAAACTTAGTGACATGTTGTACTATGGACTGAAAGAATGTAATTGATACTACTACTACTATTCCTACTACTACTATTTCTACTACTACTACTACTACTACTACTACTACTACTACTACTACTACTACTACTACTATTCCTACTACCACTACTACTACTACTACTATTCCTACTACCACTAATACTACTACTATTCCTACTACCACTACTACTACTACTACTATTCCTACTACCACTACTACTACCACTACTACTACTACTATTATTACTACTACTACTACTACTGCTACCACCAATAATAATAATAGAAAATTGTTTAACTTCGAAAAAGGAAATAAGGTAATAAAAGTTAATGGTATTGGTAATAATTAATTTCGAGACATAATGAACGTAATTAATCTAATAAATATGTAATTCAATGCATATAAATTAAATTCAGACTTATTCTTTTATAGAGCTATAGTTTAATCAGGAATATAGTAAAAGGAAACAAATACTGCATTTCAAGGACACTTCTTTTGAAGCAGAAAATAATAAAGGAAAGTTAGTCATATTATTCTTACATAAGCTGCGGAATATAAAGCGTCAGGCCCATTCAGTGTAATTACCTCAACACACTGCCGACCGGATAAGGCACATGAAACAGTGGAGTATTAACTCCACGCCACCTAGAAACCTCGGCACCTCAAGAGGGGTTTGACTTCGCTGTAAAACGGACCAGGATCTTTAATTTAATTCGATTTTTCTTCGAAAAGTTCTTGGAATGATATTCGAACCCGATTCCTCTTTTTGTAACTCCCTAAAATTCTGGTCACCCTAGACCTATTTTAATTCAACCACGGAAATTTTATCCTAATAACTTCGAGTAATGATAAGTGAACTGTCGACCGCTATCATTATCAAATATGTTGGCCTGTTGGGCAAATGTTAAAATATAAGTTGTGTTGGGAATAAAAATTATATTATTAGACAACACGTGGTAAAGTTGATTGGTGCGCTGCAGGCAAGGCTGAAGTTGTGTATATGTAGGCTTGTTTTAATCTTTGGTTTGTCGATAAAGGTTTAGAGGTATACACTTCATATTTAAAATAGAAATGTTATTACATAATTAACTGCTAATGAAATATACAGAAAGGGTAAACATTGAGACCGTAATAATTCGTCAAATACTGAAGAAATTTCCAGAAATTTACAGTAATTCCGAAGATTTAATTCTGTATTTACGAGAGTCCCCAAATTTTGCCTATCTCAAGTTACATTAAATCCATTACAAAAGTTTTAATTATATTTCTTTAAGGCCCATTTTAATATCATTCTCCCATATCAACCTAAAAATTGTAGTTTTTTTTTATTTTCTTTAATAGAACCACCAAAACATTGTATTCTCTCCGATACGTACTTTATGAACAGCCAAAGTCATCCTCCGTGACTTCATTACTCTGATAACGTCTCGATGGAAACACAAATCTTTACTTTCCTCGTTATATATTTTTTTCAGACAGGTGTATGTGCTCCACCTTTGGTCCAAATGTGTTCCTCAGCATTCGGTACGCAAGTAGTTAAGAGAAATTAATAATAATAATAATAATACTCTTATTAATTACTTCTTATTATTTGTAATTTAATAAGAGTAACATTATTATTATTATTATTATTATTATTATTATTATTTACAAGTTCATGTTGTTTTTACTGAGATGCTTAATTTTGTTTTGTAAATATTTGTGCATTTACTGACTTCCTAATTTCAACTGGGCTCTGTAATTATTATTATTACACACTGTAGTCAAAGTCACGATTATTCTCAGTCATCGAGAGACGCTATTCATATATTAATTATCTGAGGACTAAATTTAATATACAATAAATAGAAAAAAATATTTCATACCTTAATGACACACGGCATGATTTCGTTACAAAGACCGTAGCTTGACTACACAGCAGTCAGTCTCTGTGTGCTAACAGAAACAAATGAAACTTATAAATTGGCCTACAAAGTGTGGACGGACGAAGTACAGAAATCTTTAATCTTTCGGCCTCGTGGTATATGCACTTAGCACTGGGTCTTAAAGGGCTAATAAAGAAGGCAAACTTGTTTCGTATAGTGTGCAATATGACTCCGTGTAACCAGACAGATGGGTACAAACTTTCACGAGAAAAATAAGGACTAGTTTCTTCGTCTTCAAGAAACAAATGGTGGCAGTATTTTCGTCCTCCTTCCATACCAAACGGTGTTAAAACCGAGATCAAAACATGAGTGTCCAGCAACACCTGAACCTCAAGTCTAATAAAAGAAAGATAGTTTTCCATTTTTCTCCTTGGGAACTTGTAACTTGAATACTGTTCATAGGAGGACAACGAAACTCTTTTGAGAAGTCTCAAATTTTCGTAAAAGGAAATCGTCTCCTGTCTTGTGCTGCTTTTGCTCGCAATAAGCTATGCAGCTTCTGTAGCACAAGTGCCCAGCCTCGCCCTTCCTGTGCCTTCTTCTCCCGCATGTCCGTCCGTCCACGCACCGTGTCGTCACTCGCCTGCACGCTGCGCGCACCTCTGCAGACTCGATTTACTGCCGGAGGAGCGAGGGGGCACAGAAGGGTGGGGGCGGGAGTACACACACACACACATACAGCCAGACGCTCTCACATCGTGCTGAAGAAGTGGAGAGGAAGGAGTGGAGGGGGACACAGCCCAACGACAGAAAGAGAGAGAAGGAACAACGGAGATAGCGAGGAAGAAGGATTATTAAGGGTTGGAAGAGGGTGAGTATGATGGGGTCGTTCGTAGAGGCGCAGGATGAGGAGAGAGGGAAAGTCGCCATTACTATTATCAGCAGACCCTTTGCTTGCTTCGTCAAGTGGTATGGGGCTGGGTTAGGTGGGTGAGTGGGTGGGTTACTTTTTTGGGGATGCTGGATATGGTGTGTGGTCGGTTGTGGTGTGAGGGGCCGTTACTAGCTGAGTCTGCAGTTCCATATATCAGGGAAAACCCGAAGCACTTTCTGGACTCTAACCCTGATGCCTGCATGCCCTCATGGAAAATTCACGGCCGTACAGAAATCCGCACTATCGCAAAATTCTCTTGCATTCTGTACATAGAGCTACTCATTCTGAAACCGCACTGAAATATGCTACACAGACTATACCCCCTCTTATCCCTTCTTTCCTCACTGTACATTCTTCCATGCATGTATTAAGTGACGTAGCCTATTTACATAAGAATTTCGCTCGGTTGAACCTTCCATATAGGCCTATGTTATGAGCTGCAATAAGAACCCAGGTTGGTACTGAATGTTATGAGAGCATTCCCTGTACATATCATAGGGTTTCAAGGGATGCCTATGGACTTGTTGCTACCAAAGAAATGTACGTCAAACCAAGGCACTTCTGAAGGCGCGTTGCGTGCGTATTGACACTGTCAGCTCGAACAATGGAATGTCCTATTGATCATGCTAGAGAAGTAATTCGCTACACAATTTCTTTACGTTATTTTAAAAATTTTGTTCATTCTTTCATATTTCTCACCTCTTACTAGGCGCTATGGCGTACTGAACTTGTGGGAGTTTGTGTAATTTTTCTTCACTCGTCCTATCAGACATGAACGAATTTGTTCACATACATTTACGTGCGTACATAGTTTATCTGTGCTCATGCAAGCAGTCTGCAGTGTACAAGCAGTCAGTCAATCAATCAATCAGTCAATCAGTTTTTCTATACTCTTGACAAGAAAATTTTTTGGTACATTTATCTAGTCGTCGGTGTTCATGAAAATAGTTTGGGGCCAAAATCAATAATGTGTTTAGTCAAATGTAGATTTATGAGCTATATTACTTTGTTGAGACACGAGAGTCTTGTTTGTAAAATCAATTCGTATTTACTAAATAATGATTTGATCATAACTGATTCATTATAAGTGTTGTTATGTACTGCGGTAAGCCATTTAGACTTCTATCTTACCACGTCACTTTTTTTCATAAGTGGGGCTGTTTTATTTCTCAGCATAAGACAATAGTGCTCTTAGCTAAATCTTTTTACAGTTGATATAATGTGTAAGGTGTTATTTTATTTATACAGTAAGTACTTAATGTATGTTTTTTTTAAACTAATGACCCTTAAACACACCACATTTTAATACTTACAACTTAAATATGCTAGATGCATAGAATTAAAGTGTTTAGCGGCAATTTAAAAAAATAGTGTATCACATTCATTGGCAAGATACTCTAAATTCGCCATAAAATTTCAAATAATTATATTTTACAGGTAGTTCTAACACAAACTGTTAATCTAATCGTAGAAAACGTAAGTAATTAGTAGCATATTTAGGATATTGTACCATTAAAGAAAGTGTATTGCAAAATTGTGTGTAATTCCCCTTCATTAAAATTAATTTTCAAGCTATCGATAATCTGCTTTAACCAAGGTTACGTTTCAATATATTGTATCCATACGTAAGTTTTTAATTTAGGTACACTAAATAAAAATTTCTATAGTTACAGTACCAAGCTATTAATCAATATAACATTTATGGTCACCAGCTTCACGACAAATTTCTGGCGCCTAGAAATTTCAGGTGTTGTCTAGATTTTTCTTTTGGAAAATGTGTATCCCAACTGAACGTAGACATCTCTTAGTATTGTGTCAGACATAGAATTTTATTTTCCCTATTTTTATTAATATACACCAATTTCGCATATAAGTACCTTATGAGCATGTTTTTTTCTTTAAAGATATATCTGGCCAAAAAATTGAATGTGTGGTGAATCAGTGGCACAATAGTTTTTTTTAAAAGTGGGAGTTAACAAATATATTTAAGCTTCTAAAAACTAAAATTAACCTCAAGCGTGTTTGAAGATTCTGGTAGTACCGAACAGTAAACAAACGCCTGTCTTTTATTAAACTCAGTTAGTTAAGTTAATAGTTTCAGAGAAATAACAGCTGTTGCAGTAACAGGCAAAAAAAAAAAAAAAGTCTCTCTTGGTAGACTGCAAAATTTGCGAATTTTAAACCTGATGGTAGATAAAATAAACAATGGCTCTCAAGGATTTCAAGTTTTAGGTTCTGCTTCTCAGTAAAGACACCCTACGTTCTTATGTTTATTGGAAAGTGCATCATTGTGATAGTTGGAGAATAAAAGACCAACTTGATGTCACTTGCTATTTTATTTCACTTCTTATGTGCTCAACATGTTTCGGACATTAATATATCCATCATCAGGAGCTTGCGACT
>Ga0123355_10020308_pt1 | contig 10603 bp, 12 predicted proteins | sample TergutEmb28metaG_3_FD_89872 | JGI IMG/M metagenome (GOLD analysis project Ga0123355, IMG submission 89872) | Embiratermes neotenicus P1 segment gut microbial communities from Petit-Saut dam, French Guiana - Emb289 P1 | ecosystem: Host-associated > Arthropoda: Insects > Digestive system > Gut ... | reverse complement strand
GGTAGCAACGTACATTTTGGTTTCGGCTTTCACTTGTTGAAGCCATTTCAGACCGATTGTGCCAACACCTTCAAAATTTCCGGGTTTTGTGCGCGGTTTCCAAACGCCTGCACGAAAAATTTTCACACCGACATCCGACAGCATTTTTGCCGTTTCCATCGTTTGTTTTTCGGTTTCGGCACTGCACGGACCGGCAATTACGAGCGGTCGTTTTGTCGAAATTTTGTCGGAAATTATATTTTTTAAATCGAAATTCATAAAGTGTTTTTTGCATGCAGATGATGCAGATAATCACGATTTACACAGAGTTTATTTTTTCTGATAATCTTAAATTTGTGTGAGCTTTCAGTTGCACGCAGACATTTTTGAAGTATTAGGAAACTAATCGTTTAATAATTTTTGAACTTCTTTTTTTAACGCGGGAAGGTTGTTGATTACGATTGCCCAAATATTTTCATCTGAAATACTGTCGTAAGAATGGATTACAAAATTTCGTAAATTGACAATTTTTCGAGCATTAGATATTTCAATCTCCGGCTCTTGTGCCAAAATACGATTAGTTGCTTCGCCAATAATTTCAAGATTGCGCTCTATGGCTCGTTTCAACATTATATTGTGCTTGAAATTAGCAAAGAGTTTTTCGGTATTTTCAAAAAAACTTTCAATCTCTTCAATGGCAAACCGAATATCATACAGCCATTTCTCTACGCGCTCGTCCATAAATTAGTTTTTTGTTTCGGTCAATTGAGCGGCGCAAAACAGGATTTCTTACAGTTTTTTCTTCCACTAAATCAACAGAACGATTAAAAATTTGTTCCAAATTATTTTTTAAGTCGATATAGTTGTCAAAATAATCTTCCGGTTTCACTTGTCCGAAATTAACCAAAAAATCAATATCGCTTGTTGGTGAAAAATTGTCGGTAAGCACAGAGCCAAACAAGTACATATTATCAACATTATGCTGCTTCAACAACTTGGAAACTTGATTTATATTTTGCTCCACTATGTTCATAACTTAAAATCAAATTGTTTGGGCAAATTTATTACTTTATTTCCGAAAAACAATGTGTTTGGTGTGAAAAACCTCAATTTTTACTTTTGTGTGCTTAATTCACTGCAAGGATTTTTTCACTTGTTCTGCCGGAACAATTTTAAAAACTTTATCGTTTCGGCGGACTAAACCGTTGGTTTTGATGGAAAATAAATCGCCTTTTTTCGCGCTTTCAACGGCTTTTAAATCAACGCGGATTTCTTCAACAATATCTTCGTACGCGCCTGTAGTTTCACCTGTAATCAAAATTTCGTTGCCGACAGAGAGATTTTGTGCTTCCAATAAAATTTCGGCAACGCCGATTTTACCGAAGTAATTCGTGATTTTCCCGACGTAAACTTTACGATGCGTGGCTTCCGAGCCGTAATTTGCGCTCCACTCGCCAAGTCGTTGTCCGAGATAATAGCCGTTCCAAAATCCGCGATTGAACACTTTGGCGAGGCGCGCGTTCCAATCGGCAATTTTTTCGTCGGTAAATGCATTTTCCAAGCAGGCTTCAATCGCTTCTTTGTAGCACGAAACAACGGTTTTGACATATTCCGCGCCGCGTGCGCGACCTTCGATTTTGAAAACACGAACGCCTGCATCTAACATTTTATTGACAAAATGAATGCTTTTCAAATCTTTCGGCGACATAATATACTCGTTTTCAACGGACAATTCTATCTCGCTTTCCTTGTCTTTGACCGTGTATCCGCGCCGACAAATTTGCATACAAGCACCGCGATTTGCCGAAGCGTTCATTTCGTGCAAACTCAAATAGCATTTTCCCGAAACCGCCATACAAAGCGCGCCGTGGCAAAACATTTCGATTCGGATAAGTTTGCCGTTTCGTCCGCGAATGTTTTCTTGTTGGATAATTTCGTGAATGTGAGCGACTTGATTCATATTCAGTTCGCGCGCCAACACAACCACATCAGCAAATTGAGCGTAAAATTTCAAGGATTCGGCGTTTGAAATATTGAGTTGCGTAGATAAATGCACTTCAACGTCAAGCGAATTTGCATACAACATCGCCGAAACATCGGAAGCAATAATTGCCGAAACACCCGATTCCATCGCAGTTTTTACGATTTCTTGCATCAACGGCAAATCCTCATCATACACGATTGTATTGAGTGTGAGATAAGATTTTACGCCGTTTTCATCGCATATTTTTACGATTTTCTGTAAGTCGTCAGTCGTAAAATTACTGCTCGACCGACTGCGCATATTCAGCTTTTCGATGCCGAAATACACCGAATCCGCGCCTGCTTGAATTGCCGCCGAAAGACTTTCCCACGAGCCTGCGGGTGCCATTATTTCTATGTCTTTTCGCTGTAACATTTTATTTTTGTACAAAAGTATTCATTTTATTTCGCAAAATTTCGTATTTTTGCAAAAATCATTCCTTGTGTTCGATATTTTCGTCAAACATAAGGTTTAAAGTTACAATGTTATGCGGAAAATGATTTTAAAACAAGCGAAATGCGCTATTGTTTTGTTGATAGCGATAGGACTTTATTCTTGCAATGAATCTGTTGAAAAGACAGATGTAAGCATTAGAGATAGATTTTTGGTGGATAGAATTTACGATTATCATCATAATTTGTTGGCTCAATATATTTATGATGATAATAATAGATTGATTAAACGAATTGTTACAGACAAAATAGTTGAGCCTAGCCGAACCATAGAAAGAAGAAGGGTGTGTGAGTTTGAGTATGAAAATGAGCGAGTATCAAGAATAATCAGTAACGCCCGACACATTCAAACTGCTACTTGGCATGACGAAGAAATTCGGGAATTTCATTCGACAATAACTTTTAAATATGATTCTCGTGGAAGACTTATAGGAAATAGCAGAGGCGCAAGTTATCGTTATGAAAATGGGCGCGTTGTAGGCTTTTTGAACAACGAAGCAGACGGATTTATTCATTCTGATTCCCTTATTTACAATCGCTTAGGAAATATTGTTCAACATATTCTTATTGTCCCTGAGTTAAGTATGGTTGGTCAGCCAATTCCGGGAACATCTCAAAGAGTTATTCATTGTTTTGAATATGATAACAATCCGCAACCTAACTTCGGACTTGACCACCTATTTTCTTTTCAACCGCTTCCTTACAACACAAGTACTGCGGATTATCAAATGCTTTTGTCAAGAAATAATATGACAAGGTCGAGTCACTCAGGAACAACTTGGATTTATACCTACAACGAACACGGACTGCCTGCAACCATCGAAACCATTTGGAGAGGAATTCGGACAGAAACTCCAATGCTTTTAAGACTAGTATATCGTGAAATAAAATAATTTTTGCAGGAATAAACAAAAAAATGAAGATAAATAACGTAGAATTTTCAAAATATCCGCTTTTTCTTGCGCCAATGGAAGATGTAACCGACCCGGCGTTTCGGTTGTTGTGTAAAAAATTTGGTGCGGATATGGTTTATACCGAATTTATTTCGGCTGATGCGCTCATTCGGAATGTGAAGCGAACGGAGCAAAAACTGACCATTTCGGCAGAGGAACGACCCGTTTCGATGCAAATTTACGGCAAAGAAGTTGATGCGATGGTCGAAGCAGCGAAAATTGCGGCGGAAGTTCGTCCTGATTTTATCGATTTGAATTTTGGTTGTCCGGTGCGGAAAGTTGCTGGAAAAGGCGCAGGCGCAGGACTTTTGCGCGATATTCCGAGAATGTTGGAAATTACGCGCTCGGTCGTAAAAGCGGTTGATGTTCCGGTAACTGCCAAAACTCGTTTGGGCTGGGACGATTCGAGCAAAATAATTGTAGGTTTGGCTGAACAGTTGCAAGATTGCGGTATTGCAGCGTTGGCAATTCACGGTCGCACGCGCGCGCAAATGTTTAAACCCAAAGCCGATTGGACACTGATTGGCGAAGTAAAAAACAACCCGCGAATGCACATTCCAATTATCGGCAACGGCGATGTTACAACGCCCGAAGGCGCGAAAGAATGCTTCGACCGTTATGGAGTGGACGCGGTGATGATTGGTCGCGCTTCCATCGGCAAACCTTGGATTTTTTCGGAGATAAAACATTTTCTCACGCAGGGCGAACACGCGAAACCACTTTCGTTCGACGAGCAAAAAGCCATCGTAAAACAGCAAATTCTCGATTCCATCGCGTGGCTTGGCGATGAGCGCAAAGGAATTTTGCATTCGCGCCGACATTTGGCAGTTACGCCTGTTTTCAAAGGAATTTCGCATTTCAAAGAAACCCGAATTGCGATGCTTCGTGCAGGAAATTTGGAGGAGCTTTTTGGGATTATTGATAGTGTTTAAACAAGGCTCGCACCAATTACAAATCAGCGCGAGCGATGTTATTTCTGCATCCTCTATTGTCCTGCATCCTCAGTACTACAAATTGTAAATTTACTCGCATTTTTTTCTTCTTCCTCTATACTCGTTTTCAAGTTAGATATAAGTACTCTTGGAATAGACAAAAATGTTAAATATACAAGAAGCAAAATAGACATTAGTGATGCCGGAAGTTCAATTGTTGTTGCAAATTCGACCACCAAAACAAGAACAAAATTTATGGCCAAACATCCCATAGCCGCATAAACAGCACCCGGATATGCAGGTTCAAGAACAGACAACAGGGCTTTTTTATCCTTTATTCTTTTGTCCAAAAACGACCAATATACCTGAGCTGTAAAAAGAGGTACGGCGAACATCATAAATAGTGTTATTGCGGCTATTGTAAACATAAAATTTCCTGTTTTTTATATTAATTGCAAAAATAAAACTTTTTTCAACACACACAAAACCAGCGATACAAATTTTCATTGCATCGCTGACTTTTTATTTGAAGCGGATTGCAAATCCGCTGATACGGATTATTTGAATATTCTCTACTGTCCTGCATCTTCGGTATTACAAGTTGCTGCTTCCTCTTCCTCTATACTCGTTCTCAAGTCAGATATAAGTACTCTCGGAATGGACAAAAACATCAAATACAGAAGAAGCCAAGTCATTGGCAATAGTGGTGGTATTTCCGAATATTCAATTGTTTTTGTAAATACAAGCACCAAAGCAAAAACAATATTTATGCCCATACATCCCATAGCCGCATAACAAGCACCCGGATATGCAGGTTCAAGAACAGACAACAAGGCTTTTTTATCTTTTATTCTTTTGTCCAAAAACGACCAATACACCTGAGATGTAATAAGAGGTGTGGCGAATAACATAAATAGTGTTATTACCATTATTACGGATATAACAGACATAATTTTTTTAATTTTTACATTGACTGCAATAATACAACTTTTCTTTTAACACCTTGCCCTACAATTTCTGTGATTGTGATGAGCTCGCCCTACACCGACCATCCACATCACTGTAACAAACCCAGCACAAGCCTTAATATGCGGCCCTAGACAGAAACCTAATCCTCCTGCAAAACCTATTCCTGCCAAATTTACATCTATGATAAAACCTTCGTCACAATCTCTCATGCAATCCATCATATTTAAAGATGAGGAGACAAGGCTTTCGAGTTGATAAACGGTCGCAAAATGAATTAAAGCAAGCTCTGGCAAGTCATTATCTATGAGCATTTTTTGAACTTCATGGTTGATGAGCATTTCTTGAATTTGTTGTTCTTTATATCCGATAGCAAACAAATACTGTTTTGCATCCGATACCAAAGAGTTTAACCCCATTTCGATACCTCCAGTATAAAATTCGAGCTGAAACTGAACATTGTTTCCGATTGGCTCAAATTCTATGGTTGCACCCGTTCTTTCTGTAAAAACAGAAACATCTTCCATTGTTCTAATGTTCTCAAATTCTGAAAGAACGCTTGGAGTTACTTCGGAAGAAACATTTAAGAAAATAGTCTCAAAATTAGCTGTTTCGCTTAGTCCATTTGCTCTGCGCACTTCGGCATTATTTGTGCCGTGACTTACAGGTGTTGCAAAGAAATTGTCGGAAAACAAATTTAATGCAGAAAGAAAACCCTCTTCTGTGTCAAAAACATTTTCCTGTTCAACGTTGTTACAAGAATTAAACAAAGTTGCACCAATAAAAACAGCTATAATTAAAAAATTCTTTTTCATTTATTTTTTTAGTTTAATGTCCGCTTCCTTTTAGCAGACAAAGATTATTGTTAAATTAAAAATTGTTTGTTCTTGCTCTTTCGTTTTTCGGCTTTGCAAGTTTTGCCATTTTTGTACCAAATTGAACTTTGTTCACAATACACACATAAAAGAAGCGCGGTACTTAATAGTATCCCGCTCACTGTGGTGTCTGGCGTGACCTGTAACAACAAGATAAGTAAAAAGTCCACGCCTTCACGTGAACATTTTAACTTAAACTTTCTGTTACTTCCAATCGCCAGACTATCAGTGAGAAAGAAAAACCTAAAATGCTTTTTCCAAAATTTTAAAATGTGCGTATCAAATTACGCCGTTTTATATCATAAGCTGTAAATATTAATCTTGTTAATCACTTGGGCGCAAATGTACAAATATTTTTTGAATATTTTCTTTCGTTTGTGCCAATTTTTATGACTATCACAATTTTTTCGATAAAACTTTCGGACTTAAAGATAATAATTCATATATTTGTCGTTCATTTCAAACAAAAAATTTTTTATGAAAGAGAATAAAAACACTATCATTATCATTGCTGCGGTTGCATTAATCGCGCTTTGGGCAATTAGCAGTTACAACGGTTTAGTTACTGCCGAAGAACGAGTTTCGGCACAGTGGGCAAATGTCGAAAGTCAGTATCAGCGCCGTGCCGATTTAATTCCGAATTTGGTTGCGACCGTGAGAGCTTATGCTGCGCACGAAAGCGAAACGCTCGAAAATGTTGTGTCTGCACGCGCGCGAGCAACGCAAATAACGGTAAATCCCGACAATCTCACGCCCGAACGTTTGCAAGAATTTCAAGCGGCGCAAGGCGAGTTGAGTTCTGCGCTCGGTCGGTTGATGATGATTACAGAAAATTATCCCGATTTGAAAGCAAATCAAAATTTCCTTCAACTGCAAGCGCAATTGGAAGGAACAGAAAATCGTATTGCTGTTGAACGTCAGCGCTTTAATGAGGTTTCAAGAGAGTTCAATACAATGGTGCGCCGATTTCCAAGAAATATGATGGCTTCGGCTTTTGGAATTCAGCAAAAACCGTACTTTGAAGCCGAAGCAGGCGCATCGCAAGCACCGGTAGTGCAGTTTTAAATTGTTCCACAGAGGAAAGCACAGAGATTCACAGAATTTTTTGAAAAAATATAAGATTATGGATATTCAAAAAATGACGATTTCTAAACTAAACAAAATGATATTGCTAATTAAATTTGTGGTCAAAACAAGTTTGTGAATTGTCCAAAATGGGGAATGAAACAGCGGAAGAATTTTGGGAAAAGATAAGAATTATATCGTCAGTGATTACTGAAAACCCTATAAAAGTATAATTCCCAAAGAGAAGATAAATTGACCAAAGCAACTTTTGCACAAATAATTTTACTTTTTGCTTGATTTCTTGCTATTTCATTTTATCTTTGTACTTTGGCAATTGACATAGTAAGGAGTAATTTTTATTTTCACAAAACAAAAATAATTCTTTAGCCACTAATTGCCAAACGTTTACAAATAACATACTTTTTAAAACACTACCAAAATCGTAATTTTGCAGTTCATTATGAGCGACCAACGATACAATTTACGTGGCGTTTCCGCATCAAAAGAAGATGTGCATAACGCGATAAAAAACATTGACAAAGGACTTTTTCCAAAGGCTTTTTGCAAGATTGTTCCCGATTTTTTGGGCGGTGATGTCGAGTATTGCAACATTATGCACGCCGATGGCGCGGGTACAAAATCGTCGCTGGCGTATATTTATTGGCGAGAAACAGACGATTTGTCCGTGTGGAAAGGCATTGCGCAAGACGCGCTCATTATGAACATTGACGATTTGCTTTGCGTTGGCGCGACCGACAATATTTTGCTTTCGTCAACCATCGGGCGAAATAAAAATCTGATTTCGGGCGAAGTAATTTCCGCCATTATTAACGGCACAAACGAACTGGTTGAGGAACTTGCCGAAATGGGCGTGAACATTTTTCCGACAGGTGGCGAAACGGCTGATGTCGGCGATATTGTTCGTACGATTATTGTTGACAGCACGGTTGTCTGCCGAATGAAACGTGCTGATGTAATTGACAACGCGCGTATTCAAAGCGGCGATGTGATTGTTGGTTTATCGTCCACCGGACAAGCGATTTACGAAAAAAATTACAACGGCGGAATGGGAAGCAACGGATTGACTTCCGCTCGGCACGATGTATTTCACAAGTATTTAGCCACAAAATATCCCGAAAGTTACGACGCCTCAATTCCGTTGGATTTGGCGTATTCGGGTTCGTATCGCTTGACTGATGAGATTGAAAATCTCGGCATTGATGCAGGAAAATTGGTGCTTTCGCCAACGCGCACTTACGCGCCGATTATCAAGAAAATTCTCGCCGAACTTCGTCCGTATATTCACGGAATGGTGCATTGTTCGGGCGGTGCACAGACGAAAATTTTACATTTTATTGATAACTTGAAAGTGGTGAAAAACAATCTTTTCATCGTTCCGCCGTTATTTAATATCATTCAAAAAGAATCGGGAACGGATTGGAAAGAAATGTACAAAGTTTTCAATATGGGACACCGAATGGAAATTTATTTGCCGCGAGAATATGCCGAACGAGTGATTGAAATTTCAAAATCATTTGGCGTTGATGCGCAAATTGTCGGTTATTGCGAAGCCTCCGACAAAAAGGAATTGCTTATCGAAAGTGAATTCGGACGATTTGAATACTTTTGAAATTAATTTCCCGTTTCTACCAAGCTGTAATGCCTAACGGCATTGAAAACGTATTTTCTAAATATACAAAAAAACAATTAATAATATGAACAAACTATTTATATTCGCTTTTTTGCTGATTTTTGTCAATTTCAGCACATTCGCTCAACGCAGTCGACATGCTAATAATGAGCACACTACAAAAACAATCAACTTAACCAAAGCCGATTTTTTGGAACGAGTTGTGAATTTCGAAAAAAATCCGACCGAATGGATATATTTGGGCGATAAGCCGAGCATCGTTAATTTTTATGCCTCGTGGTGTCCGCCGTGTCGAATGCTTGCGCCCATTTTGGAGGAACTGGCAGCAGAGTACGAAGGACAAATTTATATCTATAAAATTAATGTCGATGCAGAGCGTGAATTAGCCGCTGCGTTCGGTATTGGTCCTTTGCCCACTTTGATTTTTGTTCCGATGAACGACACACCGCAAATAGCGCAAGGTGCATTGCCGAGAGATGTTCTCAAACAAATTATTGAGGAGGTTTTGCTGAATAATTAATTGAAAAATCGACAAACCGACTAATCGATTTGCCGATTTTTCAATAGAATAAAATCAAATGCTTTTCACTAACTCTTTCATAATGAAAGTCATAATCGGTTGCGCTTTGTTGCCGACTTCTTGCACTTCCTCGTGCGAAATTTCGACAATTTTTCCCTCAACGCCCAAATCAGTAATAATCGAAATTCCGAAACATTTCATTCCTGCGTGATTGGCAACAATCACCTCGGGAACAGTACTCATTCCAACCGTGTCGCCGCCGATAATGCGGAAATATTTGTATTCTGCCGGAGTTTCGAAAGTTGGACCGCTTACGCCGACATAAACGCCTTCGACCACGCGAATTTTGTTCTCGTGCGCGATGTCTTTCGCTTTGGAAATCAGTTTTTTGCAATATGCTTCGCTCATATCGGGAAAACGAGTGCCGAGTCGGTTATCGTTTTTTCCGTGAAGCGGATGCTCGGGGAAACAGTTGATGTGGTCGGTGATAATCATCAAATCGCCGATTTCAAAATCGGGATGCACTCCGCCCGAAGCATTTGATACTAAGAGCGTTTCAATTCCCAAGGCTTTCATCACGCGCACCGGAAACGTAACTTGCTTCATATCATAACCTTCGTAATAATGAAAACGCCCTTGCATTGCAAGCACATCAACATCGCCGAGTTTGCCGAAAATCAACTTTCCGCTGTGTCCTTCTACGGTCGAAAGAGGAAAATTGGGAATTGTTTCGTACGGAATTTCGGTTTTTTCCGTCAGTTCGGTCACGAGATTTCCAAGTCCTGTGCCTAAAATAATTCCGATTTTAGGATTTGTCGGCATTTTTCCTCTTAGAAAATCAGCCGTTTCTTGAATTTTTTCTAACATAATCTTGAATTTTTTCGGTGAATATTATTTCGCTTTTGTCTAAAATTTTTACTTCGATTGGCAGCGCAAATGTTCTTGATTTCAATTCGTCGGGATAATCGATTGACAATAATCGCGCTGCGTCTTTTTCCGTTACAACAATTATTTTTTTCGTTGCGTTCAAAGCATTAAACTTTTTTTGCAGAAGTGCGATGTCTTTTCTCGAAAAATTGTGATGGTCGGGAAAAAACAGCGTTTCAATCTGTGTTGTATATTGCTTTAAATGTTCCGAAATGGCTTGCGGAGAAACAATTCCGGCAAGGATTAAAACTCCGAAATCG
>Ga0123355_10020307_pt1 | contig 10603 bp, 7 predicted proteins | sample TergutEmb28metaG_3_FD_89872 | JGI IMG/M metagenome (GOLD analysis project Ga0123355, IMG submission 89872) | Embiratermes neotenicus P1 segment gut microbial communities from Petit-Saut dam, French Guiana - Emb289 P1 | ecosystem: Host-associated > Arthropoda: Insects > Digestive system > Gut ... | reverse complement strand
ATAATGCTAACCCAAAAATTTCCTTACATAATATTCTGTTCCAAACTCTATCTTTAGCATTTAGCCACCCGTTGTCTTTTAGAAGTTTATACATTCGAACTCTAATCTCTCGATCTCTATACTTAATAGCTATACGCATTTTTTTTCTTATATACTTTTCCTGCACTAGCGCAAAATATTTTTCTTGATTAATTTCATTTATGTTACTTAATACATTGGTTAAAATGTCTTCATGCTCATCGCATCTTTTTAATTCCTTTTCTTTGCCTTCAATTGAGTGAGAATGACTATTTTTTCTAATAACATAGGTATATAAAGGCTCATCAATATAACCACATTTATATTTGTGAGCTATTGGTAATAGCATCTGCCAATTCTGTCCACCTTTTGATTCATATATCTTCCTTGAAGGTATAGTTTCGAAAAAAGCCTTGCTTCTCACCATATAACATCCAGGAGCAAACCAAACATTATTCTCTAATACAAAATCGTCGAATAGATTTTCTTTAAACCTATTTTCTCTTTTTCTAGATATAAAACCTAATATATCATCTTCATTACCTTCATTAACCAAATAGGCATCAGTTCGTATAAAACCAAATTCTAAATGAGTTTCAAGAAATTTAACTTTTTTTTCTATAGATTGTGCATCCAAAAAATCATCTGAATCAGGCCATGTTAAATACTCTCCATCAAATATAGTCAACCCTCTGTTAAGAGCAGCAGCAGCGCCTTTATTTTCTTGATATAAATAAATATACTCAAAGCCAGCTTCAGAAAATGCAGCCTTATATGATTTTGCAACAATTTCTGTACTATCAGTCGAACCGTCATTGACTAATATTAACTGTATATTTTTGTAAGTTTGGTTTAAGATACTTTTTAAATATCTATCCAAAAATTCAGCACCATTATAGCAAGGTGTTATGATACTTACTTTTTTATCCATTAGATGTTCCCCTTCTTAATAGTTTTGATGATATTCAACGCCCGCTTAAATTCCAAACTTTTATGAAAAGCTAAAATTATTATTATATTAGGAATGACTAAGCAGATTATTGTTATAAAGATAAAGCTGACCCACGATAGTTCTATAAGTAAAATAATAATTACTTGATTTAAAATAAACGTTGTAGCTACAGTTATAATTAAATAAAAAATAAAATTTCTAAAATATATTTTTGATGATCTATTTAATGCATTTTTATATACTATTATTGGTCGATATATTGATGGGAGAATAGAACTAATCAAGGTTCCCATGAAAATTCCATTCAATCCAAAATCTCGAACTAAAAGTAGTGAGAAAAGCAAATTCAAAATAGATTGACCTACAGGAACAAACTTATCTTGGTTATAAATTCCCGATGCAGTTTTAATTATAGCAACCGGGATTCTCATGCCAGTAACATAGAAATTCAAAACTAAAAGTGTAACTAGGCTTGTTCCTAGTAAAAATTCTTCTCCTAACCACAAGGTTATAAATGGATTTAACAATACAAATAAACATGTAGACGACCATGAAAGAATCCAAAATCCTATAAAATTAAATGTTAAAAAAACTTCATTTTTTTTACCTTCATCCCCTTCTGCAATCAAGTTCCCAAAGCTAGAAGTGGCACTGCTTAAGATTAATCTAACAAATGTAGTTATTGCTGATATGATTAAAAGATAATTTGCATAAAGGCCTACTACTCTAACCCCGATGAAATGAGAAATTAATATACTATCTGTTCCGTTTAGAACATAATCTCCTATTTTATGATAGATCATTGCTTTAGTGTTAGAAGTTATTTCTTTTTTTGTATTTTCCGACAACCCATCTTTTAATTTATATTTTAAAAACGAGTATTTTTGATCAATATATCTATTTATTACAATATTTTCAATGAAATGAATTGTCGGGTCTATAATTAAAAATAAATAATAGTTTCCTGTTCTAATCAAAACAAAAATTTGTAGCAACTTCATTGTTATTACAAATATCGTAGTGAATGGTACTAACAAATATGATTTTTGATCTGCCGTAATTAGTGCCCTTTTGTAAGCGAAAAAATATGTAAATGAAGTCTTGATCAAAAACAATATGAATATCACTTGTAAATTAGCAGATATGCTAGTCTCAACTAATTGATTTATAAAAAAACTAAGAATTATTCCTATAAAAAAAATTGCTCCACCAATAATGGCGTATATCTTTTGGTATAAATTCATTAATTTCTTTATTTGTTCAGTATCATTTTTAAATAGAGGAGTATATAAGCTAAAAGTAATTGCAGTTCCAACACCTAATTCCGCAAGTGAAAGCATTTGCAAAATATTAATAAAAAGTGAGTTTACTCCTAAGTATTCAATATCCAAAAACCTAATAAATATTGTTCTAATAACGAATTGTAAAATTGTTATAACTATTGTACTAGAGAGACTAGATATAACATTCAATAAACTTTTTTTTACTCTCATATAATGACTCCTTTTAAGAATCAACTGTTAATGCTATTCAAATCATCCTGGTTTTTGAACTTATTTCAGATAAAGAATCGGGAATTAGTTTACTTCTAAAACTCTTTTCAAATATTGTATCCCATGATTTCTTCCTTTTTCTAATATTAAATCAACATCATTGAAATCAGTATTGATCATTACATCATCAAAATCTATCTTTGATGTGTATAAATTGTTAGTGAGATTGAACCTCGATAAGAGAGTTTCTATCCTGCTTCCCATATTTCCACCACTTCTCTCAAAAATAACAAAAGGTTTATGCATTATTATTGAAAAAACAATACAGTGAAAAGAATCAGTAAAAATCATTCTTGCATCACGCAGAGCATGAAGAAATTCATCCGGAGATAAAACTTTATGTTTTTCATTGTAGAAGTCTCCCATTATATGTATTATTTCAAACTCATTTTCTACAGCAAACTTGTTTAGTTTCTGTTTCTTTTCTTCATTATACCCACGCAATGCATAGATAATAATATAAGGCTTAGCATGATACTCTTCTACAGGTATGAGCTTTTCCCAATCTTCTCTTTTTAATAGCATCGTTGGATCAAAAACTAATTCAGCTGTACGACCAGTTAATTGTCTTATAATTTCCTTGCCCGCCTCCTCTCTCACAGAAATCTCATTTATACCCATCAGATGCTTTGTATAATGCTTCTGCAGTGGCTTTGGTATATTTGAAACACCAAAACTAGCAGCATAAGAAATTCTTTTTTCTTTGGGAACGAATACAAGAAAATTTTTGGTATTAAAACCGATCCTAGGATTCCAAACTTGATCGCTTCCAACAATTATTTTAAAGAATTCATTAAAATTTGCATTTTTAGTAACCTTAACGTTATTTAAATATTTGTTTTGAAATACACTAAACTCTTTTGTTTTTAAATCACGCATTTTAATAAAACTCGCCATTTCACTTGTGATTTTTTTTTCTTTAATTGTTTTTCTCCTTAGAGCAGGAAAAATATCTTTAGGGTTTGAAATTTTATTTCGAATTCGACTCCAGATATCTTTTTTTTTTGAATCAATAATTACTAAAGTTTGTGAATCAAAACCAATTTGATTTAAAACTTTTTCCATGGCATAGTTTTGCAATCTATTACCATAATTAAACATCCCATCTAGTGTTACAATACCAACTTTTTTCATACTATCATCCCTTAGAAAAGTTAAATTAGCAATATAAACTAAGTTTATTAATTTCTATTTAAAGAGTTTTTTTATCAATCGCTTTATAAAAGCTTTTGTAATTACTCGTAATCTACCTTTAAATTCATATTCTTTTTCTAATCTTTGTATAACTGATTTTTTAGACTTTTTATCAATTTTATACGATAACAATTGGTGATATATTTCCACATTCTTATTTCTCAAAAAATCTTTATAATATTTTGGTATTTCTTCAAATGCCATGATTTTTTCTAATTCTTGTATTACCACAACTAAAGAGTTAAATGAGTCTTTACTGTTCAAAATGTTTGATGTCATAGTAGAATTTGGTCTATATCTTCTTTGAAAATATTGCATTGGATCATACATAATTTTATGACAATATCTATAAAGCATTGCAATGAATAATTCATCCTCATGTTTAATTTCTTTAAATCTTAAATTATATTCCTTAATAACTGACGATTTAATGAAATGAAGGCATACGGATACTCGAAAAGCTTTCAGGTTATTAGCTAGAATAAATTCTTTATTATCATATAATACTCCAGATGAAAAATGTACCTTTGAATTATATTGATCTAGGCTTATTGAAAATTCTAGCCCTTCGTCGACGAAGGGCAAAGCATCAAATCTAATTAGATCAAGCTTTTTTTTTTCAGCAAGTTTAACTAGATTAATTATCGTTTCAGGTAAAATATAGTCATCAGAGTCTAGAAAATAGGTATATTTCCCTGTTATATAATCTATTCCGACATTTCTTGCAGCACCTTGCCCTTTATTCTTTTGAGTAATTATTTTATAGTTTTTGAATACTTCTTGGTATGAATTCAGTATCACTAAGCTAGAGTCAGTACTTCCATCATTTATTGCTATAATTTCAAGATTCTTATACTCTTGAATTGCAACTGATTCCAAACATTTTTTCAAATATTTTTCTACATTATAAACAGGAATAATAATTGTTACTAATACATTTGACATTTTCACACCTCATTGTGCAGAGCACTTGATCAAGGAAAAACAACGGAGTCAATTTGATATCTCAACTTTCGCAATTGAGGAATAGCATCTAATTAGTGATACTAAAGGCTCTGAGCAAAATCGATTAATAATCTTGACATCATATAGTACAAAAAGATGGATATTAATTGCAATATACACCGTATGTGTTGAAAGGTAGCCGTACGGCTGGCTTGGGTCATGGAAAAAAAGAAGTTGGCTCTGTAATTGGAGATAACTGGTTAGCATCACTAACCAACTATCCTTATCTATTGCTTCTTTGGTTCAAGCAGATACTTAATTATAGGTTGAAAAACCTCATCCATATTAAAATGACTTTGTCCAAAGTTTCGAATGTTCATCTTGATTTGTTCACTGCTTTCTTCTATAAGAACTTTCTCATAAAAGTTCAAAATTCCTTTTATATCAATGAAGCTATCATTAGCTGGTACTCTAAAATAATACTTGTAAGAAGGATAATCATCTAATTCTGTTTCAACGCCTGATACTACTGGTAATCCACGTGCAACATATTCTTTTCCTTTCAATGAGCTATTGTAGAATATTCCAGATCGATGCCTTCCCAATGAGTCTATAGCTATATCAGATATTTCAAAAACTTCATCTAATGCTTGACCTATCTTTTGCCCATGAAGAATAACTGATTCTGCTAAATTATTATCTTCTATTAGTTGTGTATAGTGATCAATAATTTCCTGCTCTCCTTCACCAACTATATGCAGTTTAACTTGTGTATTTTGGCGTAAAAGAGACTTATTGTATTTTGCGATTCCTTCAATCAATCGATCATAGCCATGCCAAAATGATAGCGTCGCAACTGCAATGAGGTTCACTTCACTTCCGAGAGGAGAAAAATTTCTCTTCTTAATAGGTAAAATTGAAAAATCAACTCCGTTAGAAACACGAATAGTTTTTATATCAAAAATTATTTCATCATCAGAGTAAGTAACTATTCTATCAACTAAACCTTTCAATCTTTTTCTCCAGAATTTATCTTTGCTAAGAAGCATATAATTTTTATTTTTGATATATTTATTTTCTTTATCATATGGATAAGTAGGAATTTCTAAAATCATTTTTATGTTAGGGTTTTGTTTTTTTATTTTTTTAGAAGTTTTATAAAAAGAAAAATCAATAGCAAAAGGCTTTCTGATATAAACGAAATCAATATCCGAAGGAATTTCTTCAATATTAAACAACTTGTTTTGAATTGAAAATAGTGGAAATCTTTTAAGCATTTTCCAAATAAATTTTTTTTTTTGATCCATTTTTAATTCTATATGCAATCCTTTATTGTGAAAAGCCTGTATTTCTTGAATTATTTTTTTATAAACTCCTGATTCTATTGCAAAATCCTCAGAAAAAAAAATTCCTCTCATATTTAATCATCCTTAAAAATAAAACTTGAATTAAAGTTAAGAAGTAGATATGTAATCTTCTCAAAATATTGGAAGTTTATGAGGAGTAACTTATTAATTTGGCCATAGGGAAGAGTGGATTATATTTTCTCATATGGTTGTTCTTCGGTTCGTTCAATCAAATTATCCAAATCCCATCTAGAACTGTTTCTGGAATGATTTTTTTATTTTCGAGACATGGATAACAGGAGTTGCTCAATGTCGTTCTCGGGCAACGACCTCTATACAACGCATTTTACATAGGTAAGGATTTGAAATTATCTCCAACTTTTCCCCGACACCCCACGTGATAGTTTCCTATCATGAGGTGCTCCATCTTCAACTTTACATCCAATTAAATCGTTTAGATTATAAGCACTGCGAAATTTGTTTAACTTCTCTAGTTGTTTTGGCTTCAGCTTAAGATGTAGTAAATATTTGTAAGGAGGGTATCAACTTAACTCCCGTTATTGGTTTTTCCACAACTTAATGCTTAAACAAGCAATGAAACTAGCCCTATTGAACAAGGCTTCGTGGATTTCTACCTGTGAAACCATTAATAGACTGGATGTGAGCGCTTAGAACTCCACAACGAGAGCTAAGTCGACACCCCACATTTGTTAATTGTTAAAGGATTTAGATAAATGGTTTTGTGGAAAAATATATCTACAATTACGATAATCAAATTTGTCCGTTTCTCCCAAGTGTTTGGGGATGATGTGATGACAGCATGATAAAAATATTCTATAGGCTGATAAGATTCTTATTGATCTATCATTTCTGTATTTGGCTCACGATGGTTTTAGATAAACTTTGGTATATATTTTCTCTACCAGCTTATGGTATAGCTGTTTATCTGTTGGTTAAATCTAGCTGAATGTCTGGACTTTCTTGACATTCACAACAGTAATGCTTTTTCACTTATAGAACCAAACAATTTGCTACCATAGGTTTAAGTAGTTTTTAACCCTTCTACATCAACTTTTAATAATTTTTCCATTATATCATCACTACCTCACTTAGTCGTTTAGATTCTCAGTGACATTATTAATAGCAATAACAGCCATAGCTAATGCACCTGGAGGACCTGTAAAAAAACTAGAGCCGACCATTGCTGCTAATAAAGAAATATATGCTGATAAAGAAAACACCAAAGATCTGCTTTTTTTTTGATAAACAATTATACGCTTAAGAACCAAAAGAGCTAAACTGGTAAAGGTAACCATCCCTATGATACCGTATTGACCAATAATAGAAGCAACAAAGTTATCATTTAAAAAATCACCTTCTGGCCACAATCCATGTAAATTATAGTAACTTAACTTAGCATATATAGGTGAGTAAATTCTAGCGGCAATAGGACTTCCAAAAGTAGAAAATCCTGCGCCTAAAGGAAAATGGTCTCTCATTAATTGCAAGCTGTCCGTTAGTAACACCCTTCTTGGGGAAAAATCAGTTGTAAAAAAATAATTAGTAATAGCTGGCCAAACCACAAGCCCACTAATTAATACAGGAATTTGCAACTTTTTAATGTTAAAAGTCATTTCGCCTCTAACATGCCAAAAAAATAATAAACCTAAAAATAAAAAAAGTTGAAACAGAGCTTGAAACTTTAAGGTGGAAAGCATCAAAACCATAGTAATGAGCACAAAAGTCTGCTTATAAATACAATCCTCATAGTCAGTAATAATTCCTAGTAGAGTGAAAATAAAAAAACCAAAACTAGCAGGAAAACCAAAAATGAATCTAAATTCTGGAATCCCCCAACGATAATTAGTTGTCAATCTAACCACATTAAAAGTATTTAGAATAAAGAAAATAAAAGCAATAAAAATAAATAATTTGGCAATTTTATTATATTTTTTTTTAATATAAAAATAAGTTGCCTTATTAGCTAGCTGCGACACTGCAAAAAAAATCAAAAAGGGTTGGCTCAAAATAAGCGCATCAAATAAAATATATAGAAATGGAATAGGAATACCACTAAGCATATTAGATAAAAAACCGATGAAGAGCAAAAACATAAGTATAGATAATAATTGCGCAATGCTTCGTTTTAATTTAGATTTGAGTAAAATTACAACTAATATCAATAAAGAAAATACACCTACAAATTCATCTACATAAGAGAAAATCCCATAGGTGAAAATATTTGCAATCAACAACAATGTCAAAATTATACTTACAATGATATTTTCAAATTTTTCCATTTTCATCGACCTTTTCCTAATTTAAGATATAACTTCTTTTTCCCATTTAGTAACTATGCTTTCCAAATTAAGCATTTTTGCTCTTTTAAGAGAAAGTTTTTGATATTTTTCCAATTTGGATTTATTGAAAAGTAGCTCTATAATTAACTTAGCAAGATTTTCCACATCCCCTAATGGAACTAATTGACCAAATTTACCATTTTTAGTAACTTCTTTTAGCGCCGGAATATCAAAACCTACAACTGGGACACCGCAACTCATAGCCTCAACAACAACTAAAGGAAATCCCTCGTACCGACTAGTTATTAAAAAAATCGTTAACTGCTTATAAAATTGGACAAGATCTTTCTCTCCTAAAGGACCAAGCCAATTAATTCTATGTTCTAGCTGACACTGTTTGATCATATCAGTAAAGGCATTTTCGTCATGAGCACGACCGGCACCAACCACATGAACAACTAAGTCATCGGGTAGTTTTTTTACAACCTCACAAAGATAATCAATGCCCTTACTATCCATTTGTATACGCCCAACAAAGCCAATTTTTTTACTTTTAAGGTCTGTAACGGAGCCGCATGTGTCAATGGTAACTGGATTATTGATTACAATAGTTTTATGATTTATTTCGCTCCATCTACTGGCAGTGTATTCTTCAAGACAAACTACTTGGTCAGCAAGTGCCATACTTTTAACTAGTTTAGCTTGTTCATATTTAAAACAACTCTCTAAATAGTTTTCATAAATATTGTGTGTCCAACAAACAATTTTCTCATGTTTAATAATTTTTTTTATTTCCTCAACAAACAAAATATAAGGATTTAATAAAACTATTAAATTATATTCTTCATTTTTTAGCTTAGATTTAATATTTAATAAGTGCCATAAATCTGCAAATACCTTTTTTCTTTTCTTTTTTTTTAAAATCAACTGAATAGACGCAATCACTAAATTAAAAATTTGAACCCTCTTGGAGGGTTGAATAGTTTGAATACCTTCTAAATCATAAAAGTTGTGATTTTCATAGTATACAGTCACATCATATTTTTTACTCAACTCTTTGGCTATAGTCAATAATACTTTTTGTTGTCCACCCAATTTGAATTGGGTTTGACAAAATAGTATTTTCAATTTAATCATCTCCACTTCTTCTGAATAGATATTTGATAGAACTTGCTCCTATGAAGAAGTAAGTTCTGCATCGAGTTTTTAGCGTAAAATCCAATCCTAAAAGAATATTTTTTAAATAAGTTAAAATAACATTATTTTTAGGAGATATTTTTCCATAGTGAATTAAGTCTTTTGTTCTTATTAAGAATCGTTGCAGATAGTCTGTTCCTATATTTTCATTTCGTTGAGAAAAATCTTGTAGAATTACTGTATCTAGTATACAAATTTTTAAATAAGATTTCTCTAGGCAATCAAAAAACAATTGATCAACTTGATCAAGGAAAAGAGTTTCATTATATCTATAATTTTCATATATTTTCAATTTAACTGTCAAGCAACTATTGATAGCATTAAATTTATCCTTTCTGATTATATTTCCATCGTTTAAAACGAGTTTATTTTTTAATAAGCCATCTTCGTTAGGGGAATATATTTTTCCATCTTGCCCATAAATTCTCGGCACGATAAGGTCTGCTTCTTTCAGGGAAGCTTTACTCAATTCATGTAAAAAATCATGATTTACTTCAGTATCATCATCAAGCCAACAAATATAATTATAATTGCTTTTAGAGAAAACATAACATAACACTTCATTGTACGCCTTCGATAATCCAATATTTTTTTGAGGATTTGATAAGTAAATAAAATTTTGATTCTTAAAATATTTTTGATTTAAAATACGAATTTCATCATTATTGCTATTATCAAAAACAATTATATCTTTTTTTTTACAAATTTTCTCAAATTATTCAAAGTTAGTGAATCATCAATTCTTTTGTTAAATAAAATTACTGAATAGCAAATCATTTTATCACTTACCTTCATTCTTTAAACTGCATTTCATAAGCCTTCACAATAGAACTCCAAGAGAAATCATATAGGACACGTACTCTAGCTTTTCTACCATAAAAACTTGCATCAACCATTCCAACTTCAACATTATCAATAATTTTACTAAGATTTCTTATAGATTTACTCCAATATAATGCACTATCTTTTGCAACTTCCTTATTAACCTGAAAGTCGGGTAATATGTACTCAAATAAACTTGTCAGACATGCCTAGCATTTCTAGGTAGAGTTTGTCTCTGGCGGTTGTCTCAGTTGCCCATCTGATAGACTTGAGTTT
>Ga0123355_10020306_pt1 | contig 10603 bp, 9 predicted proteins | sample TergutEmb28metaG_3_FD_89872 | JGI IMG/M metagenome (GOLD analysis project Ga0123355, IMG submission 89872) | Embiratermes neotenicus P1 segment gut microbial communities from Petit-Saut dam, French Guiana - Emb289 P1 | ecosystem: Host-associated > Arthropoda: Insects > Digestive system > Gut ... | reverse complement strand
TATGCCTTCTTACCATTTCGTACTATTTTTGTGCTTCCGCATTTCGGACATTTCAATGCTATTGTTGTTTTCATTCTATAATTATACAGCTCTTGTCTATATCATACTTTTTGAAACGCCACCGATTTTTGATCAAACTTTTTTCAAAAAATTTGTGGGTGTGGGTGAATAAATAAAAAATGTACATGCTTATTTGACAAATGTGTTACAAATAAGTATAATCCCTGTTTAAGGAACGGTTCCTATAATTAGCTCTAACAAGAGTCACTTGGACAAGTCAATGGTAATTCAGATGGTTTCTGAAAAGGCCAGGATAGTTATTTAGGAGGAGAAAAATTATGGCAAGACGATTTTTAACAATACCGGCTACTATGCTTGTGGCAGTATTTGTATTTGCTGCATGTGGTGCTGACCCTGCCCCACCGGCACAACCGCCGCAACAGCAACAACAAACAGGGCAACAAGAACAGGCTGCTACACCTGCAACACCAACAGGAGATACTTCTCGTACACATCTTAATGTAGTTTCAAGTAACCTGCCAACTTCTATGTTCCCGGCAGGCCGTAACGACCAGCCTTCTTCACAAATTACAATGCAAGTTTTTAACCGTTTGATAGAATTGGACTATGATACTTTTGATGCACGTCCTTCTTTGGCGACTTCTTGGGAATTTGTAGATGCCCAAACGCTTAACATGGAATTGCGCCAAGGTGTAACTTTCCATAATGGTGCTTCTATGACTGCAAGAGATGTTCAATGGTCTATTGAACAAGCAATTGCAAATCCTGAATTTGCACTGATATTTGGAATGGTTGATTCTGTAGAAATTCATGACGACTATAACATCACAGTACATCTTAATATACCTTTTTCACCAATTTTGCGTCACTTGGCTCATCCCGGTGGAGGTATAATTCCTTACGGTACTACTCGTGATCAACACGAAGAACACCCAATTGGCACAGGTTCATTTATGTTTGAAAGTATAACACTTGGCGACAGATTGGAACTTGTTAGATTTGATGATTTCTGGGGCGAGTTACCTCTCATTGAAACATTAACATGGAGAATAATTCCTACTTCTGATGGCCGCTTGCTTGCAGTTGAAACCGGCGAAGCAGACGTTGCTTTGGCTCTTATGCCTCCGGATGTTGGCCCGGCAGAAATGTTTAGTAATGTAAACCTTATGCGTAGAATGAACTTATCCAATGACTACATTGGTTTTAACACTCAAATGGCACCTTTTGATGATCCTTTAGTGCGCCAAGCACTCAACTATGCAGTTGATAACATGGCTATAATCAATGTAGTACTTGGTGGTGTTGGTGCTCCTGCTCAAGGTTTTATCAATGATATCATTTGGGGTTGGCATCCAACAGAATCTTTTAGCTTTAACCCGGACAGAGCAAGGGAACTTTTAGCTGAAGCAGGTCATGCTGATGGATTTTCAGCTAGATTATGGACTAACTCTGAAAATCAAAGAAGAATTGATATAACAACAATTGTTGCATCCCAATTGCGTGATGTAGGTATTGATGTAACTCTTGAAACTTTTGAATTTTCTACACTTACTACTCGCATGGACAATGGTGAACATGATATGTTCATGTTAGGATGGGTAGGCGTTGGTGGTGATGCTGACTACGGCTTATTCCCTCTGTTCCACTCTGATAACTTTGGACCTCCGGGAAACCGTACCTTCTACAGCAACCCGGAAGTTGACAGATTATTAGAAGCAGGCCGTTCTGCTACTACAGATGCAGAGCGTATGAGCATCTATGCTGAAGTTCAAGAAATCCTTCGTGATGATGCACCTTGGTTGTTACTTAACCAAAATGAAACATTAATGGCTGTTTCCACAGATTTGAGAGGACTTACCCTCAACCCAAGTGATAGTCACAGCTTTGCAGGAGTTTGGTTTGAATAATTTTTGTAAAATGTAATACTTTAATTTATATAGGGGCGACGCGGCAATATTGAGTGTCGCCCCTATTTTCAGTTCTTTATTAAAAAATTAAACTAATTTTGATAAAATATTGCTCAATATTGGTGAAATATGGCTAGCCATGTCAATTTTCAATGGTATAATTAATAAAAAATATAGAAAGAAGGTGAAATGGTGCATAGATTCATATTAAGGCGGCTAGTGATGATGATACCTGTTTTACTGGGTGTTATAGTCATCATGTATACATTAATTTATATCACACCCGGTTGCCCGGTGCGCATACAATTTGGTGATGCGGCACCAACAGAATACGTTGAGCAAATGAGGGATGAATTGGGTCTAAATGATCCATTTCTTATGCAGTTAGGCAGGTATGTAATTGGTGTAGTTCAGTTAGATTTTGGCAATTCTTTTGTAACCCGGCGTCCGGTATTTGATGAGATTGCCGCGCGTTTCCCCAACACAATGCAATTGGCCGCAATGAGCGTAGTACTGGCGTTGATGATTGGTATTCCTTTAGGAATTATTTCTGCCACTAAGCAGTATACCATTTTCGATGGTGGTGCAACTTTTATAGGATTGCTGGGTGTATCCATCCCCAATTTCTGGCTTGGTATGTTAATGATTATCTTTTTTGCTGTTGATTTACGTTTGCTTCCTCCGTCCGGCTTTTCAACTCCTTTGCACTGGATAATGCCAACAATTGCTATTGGAGCTTCGTCAGCCGCTATTATCATGCGTATGACTCGTTCCAGTATGTTAGAGGTTATTAGGCAGGACTATATCCGTACGGCAAGGGCAAAAGGGCAAAAAGAAAGTACGGTTATATTCCGCCATTGCCTAAGAAATGCTTTGATACCTGTTACCACTGTTGCAGGTTTGCAATTTGGTGTCTTACTTGGTGGTGCAGTACTTACCGAAACTATTTTTGCTATACCGGGTTTAGGTGCATATATAGTAGGAGCTATCGGTCAAAGAGATCATATGATAATGATTGGGGGCGTACTGCTTATTGCCATAGCATTTAGTTTTGTTAACTTGGCAGTAGATATTTTGTATGCTTTCATTGACCCGCGGATACGCTCACAATATAGATAAGGGAGGCAAAATTGCTATGGAAGCAGTAAAACGAACTAAGAAACGAAGTCAAATTGTTGAAGTTTGGAAGAGATTTAGGAAAAATCCAATAGCTATGGCAGGTCTGGGTATTATTATAGGGCTATTTGTATTAGCAGCTATGGCGGATATAATTGCTCCTGCACAAGGGTTGGCTCCGGGCTACGATGTTCAAAATTTGATGAATGCACGACAATTTCCCGGTGATGGATTTATTTTTGGCACAGATCATTTAGGGAGAGATATCTTTGCCCGTATTGCTCATGGTGCCAGGGTTTCTTTGATGGTAGGATTTATCGTAGTAACAATTAGTATGACGGTTGGAGTAACTTTAGGGTCAATAGCCGGTTTTTATGGTGGCATTATCGACAATGTTATTATGAGACTTATTGACATTGTTCTGGCAATACCTGCTTTACTTATGGCTATAGCCATAGCAGCGGCTCTAGGCCCGGGCTTAGTAAATGTAATGATTGCAGTGGGGCTTAATGCAATACCCTCTTATGCGCGTATTGTTAGGGCACAAGTACTTCAAATTAGAGAACAAGAGTTTGTAGAAGCAGCCAGATCTTTAGGTGCTAATGACTTCCGTCTTATCCGTAAACATATCTTACCTAACTGTATGGCTCCTATAATTGTAGAAGCTACTATGGGTATGGCTATGGCCATTGCTGTTGCTGCTGCTCTTTCCTTTATAGGTGTGGGTCTTCAGCCGCCTGTGCCGGAATGGGGCGCAATGCTTTCTGATGCCCGCCGCTTTATGCTTGGTGGATATTGGCATATGACATTGTTCCCGGGACTTGCAATTGCTTTGGTAATTTTTGCTTTAAACATGATAGGCGATGGCTTACGGGATGCTTTTGATCCAAAGTTACGCTCCGCTACAGTTTCCAAAAAGCGTTTTGAAAAAATAAGGCGTACTATAGCCATGGAAGCGGCTAAGAGTTAAGGAGAAGGAAATATGGCTGAAAACTTTGTAAGTATTGAAAGTAATGCAAATAATAATTTGCTGGAAATAGAAAACCTGTCTATTCACTTTTTTGTTGAAGATGGTACTGTTTATGCAGTAAATGACCTTAACTTTACGCTACAACCGGGTGAAACCATCGGCCTTGTAGGAGAAACAGGTGCAGGTAAAACTACTGCTGCTTTGGGCATTATGTCCTTGGTGCAAAGCCCTCCCGGCATGGTAGTAGACGGCAAAATTATATTTGAGGGTCGCAACCTGCTAGAGCTAAAAGAAGAAGAAATGCGTAAAGTGCGAGGCAGTAAAATTTCGATGATATTTCAGGATCCTATGACAAGCCTTAATCCTGTTATACCTGTACGTGATCAAATTGCTGAAGTTGTTTTGCTTCATGAAAAAGTAAATGCCGGCCAAGCTTTGGCTAAAGCGGAAGAAATGCTGGAAAAAGTGGGCATCCGCAAAGAGCGCGCCCAGGATTATCCTCATCAGTTTTCCGGTGGAATGAAGCAGAGAGTTAGCATAGCTATAGCACTGGCCTGTAATCCCGCGCTTCTTATCGCTGATGAGCCTACAACAGCTTTGGACGTAACCATACAAGCACAAGTGTTGGAGCTAATGAATGGCCTTAAAGATGAATTTAACACATCTATGATTATGATAACCCATGATTTGGGTATTGTAGCAGAAATTTGTGATAAAGTGGCTATCATGTATGCAGGAAGCGTTGTAGAAACAGCAGATAAATACGAGTTGTTCAAAAATCCCAAGCATCCATATACCATAGGATTGTTTAACTCCATCCCGGACATTGAGAAGGATGAGGAAAGCCTTAGACCTATCAAAGGTTTAATGCCTGATCCAATGGATTTGCCTTCCGGCTGTCCTTTTCATCCACGGTGCGATAATGCAATGCCACAATGTTCAAAAAATGAGCCTGTGCGAATTGAAGTTGCAGAAGGACATTTTGTAAAATGCCTACTATTCGATGAGCGGGAGAAGGGGTGAGTTCATGTCAGCATTACTTGAAGTTAAGAATCTAAAAAAATACTTTGATACCCCAAAGGGGCCGCTTCACGCCGTAGACGATGTCAGTTTTAAAATTAATAAAGGCGAAACTCTGGGTCTTGTAGGTGAAAGCGGATGCGGCAAATCTACAACAGGGCGGGTTGTATTAAGATTAATTGAGCCTACTGCCGGGCAGATTTTATTTGATAATGAAGACATAATGAAGCACCAGAAGGCACAAATTCGCAAATTTAGGGAAAATGCTCAAATTGTATTCCAAGACCCCTTTGCATCCCTTAATCCGCGTATGAGTGTGTCTGAAATTATTGCCGAACCACTTATCATTAATAAAAAGTCAAAGGACAAGCAGGAGCTTCAAAAAAAAGTAGATGAGCTTATGGACATCGTAGGCTTAGCAGAGCGTTTAGCGCATGTTTACCCTCATGAGCTTGACGGTGGGCGGAGACAACGTATTGGTATCGCTCGTGCTTTGGCTCTTGACCCACAGTTTATTGTCCATGATGAGCCTGTATCAGCTTTGGACGTGTCTATACAAGCACAAATTTTAAACTTGTTAGATGAACTTCAAAAAGAAAGACAGTTGACATACCTATTTATTTCCCATGACTTGGGAGTTATTAAGCATGTTAGCAATAATATTGCAGTTATGTACTTGGGCAAAATTGTGGAAATGTCTGACTATAAATCTATCTTCACAGATCCTAAACATCCATATACCAAGGCTTTACTTTCTGCTATCCCTGTCCCGGATGTGGATGTTAAACGGGAACGGATCATCCTTGAAGGCGACGTTCCAAGCCCAATAAGCCCACCTCCCGGTTGCCGTTTTTATGGCAGATGCTATCAGAGGCAGGATTCTTGTATGGGTACAGATCCAAAATTAACTGAAATTTCTGAAGGGCGTTTTGTGGCTTGCCATAAGTGCAACTAAATTGATAAGTACCATGACAAATGTATGAATAAAATTTTAATTAACGTTTATACATTTGTCATGGCAATAAAGCCGGAATGGGAATGTTGAAAATGCGTAATCTGCTACATAAAACTATTAGAATTTTAAGCACTTCTGCAATACTTTCAATTGTATTGGCGGTTATAGGTATTATTTATGCATTTTTCACCTTGGGACATATGTCATTAACATATGCTTTTACTGTTGGTTTTGCTGTGGGTGGATTTATTACACTTATAGGAATAGTTTCTATTTTTCTCCTTCCTATACAGCTAAGTAAAAAAAACAAGCTTATTGACCATACTACATTTGGTTCAGAGTTGATGAAAGTTCGCGAAAGCAAAAGAGTTAAGGCTTTTGAAATCTTATTTATAGGTATTAGTGTCGTTTTAATAATCGGCATAGCCGAACTTTTAGTACACATCTTCTAAAACAGTTTCAAGGCACTCCTTTTTTATATTGTTAAGATTCTGATGCAGTGGTCTAGGACTTCTCAATCATACAATATCCGGTATCTTTCCTTTTTTCGTAATCAAATAGCAATTTAATTTGCTTTTTTTGCAGAGGAGCATCCGTTTCTTTAAGCCATGTAAAAATATCATAGTTAAATGTGTGTATCCCGGTGGTTCTTGTAATTTGCTTATGGTCGTAGTGGTAATATTCTGCAATCCATTCCGGGAATGTCCTTAAATTTTCTTGTAGTAGCATGTCAAATTTCAATAATTCGCTAATTTCCATTGTGTTTGATAAGGCAATATCTTTTCCAAATTCATAAAGAATTGTGTACAAAATTAGTCGTTTGTGGGAAACTAAATGATATCCGTTTTCTTCCCAATAAACAGATAGTGCATCAAAAAAATTATATGGAGTTTTAAAGTGCCTAAGCATGAACTGTACATAGCACTTAAATCCGTCAGAATTATAAAATGTATCTACCATATGTTCTACTTTTTTTAGCCTGTTTACAATATCAAAGCCCATAAATTTATTTGACAAAATTTCATAAGGTGGACTATCTTTTGATTGAATTTCATATTTTTCTGAATCTTTGTGCAAGTTACTACCTTTAAGGAGTTTTAAAAATCCAACCTGGAGCTTATCAGGAAAGCAAGAAATTACATCGTTAAATGATCCGATAAAAGAATGTTCATCTTCATAAGGAAGCCCAACAATTAAATCCAGGTGGCAGTGAATATTGCCCAATAATTTTAATGTGCGTACATTTTCTAACAATTTAGATGTATCTGTACGCCTGTTAATAGCCGCAAGAGTTTTTGGATTAGTTGACTGCACGCCTATTTCAAATTGAAATAGCCCTTTTCCGGCTTGTCTCAGCAAATTTATCATTTCAGCATCAAGCAAATCTCCTGCTATTTCAAAATGGAAATTAGTGATGCCATTATCATTCTGTATTAGATACGACCAAATATCCATTGTATGTTGTTTATTGCAGTTGAAGGTTCTATCAACAAACTTTACCTGCTTAACCTTTGCAGCAAGGAATATTGCTAAATCTGCTTTTACTCTATCCATTGATAAAAACCTAACGCCTTTTGTAGCAGAAGATAAGCAAAAGCCACAATTATTTACACATCCCCTGGTGGTTTCGTAATAAAGTATCCGATTGTTAAAATTAGAAAAAGCAGGATCCATATATGGAAAAGGGATATCTACAAGAGATATCCCCTCTACTGATTTATAAATTTGCTGCAAGGGTTTATTATTTAAAAAATCTTCAACCAATGATTTGAATGCTTGCTCGCCTTCTCCCGGGACTATTGCATCAACACCATATGCAAATAAATAATCATATTCGTAGGAAACTTCCGGGCCTCCTAAGACGATTTTTACATTTGGCAAGATCTTTTTAAATGTCTGTACAATTGACAATACCATTTCAATATTCCAAATATAACAAGAAAAAGCTAACATATCCGGTTGTATGTTAAATAATTCAGAAATAATTAAATCTTCCGAATGATTGATTGTAAATTCTTTAATAACTACGGTCTCTATTTCGTCACCAAGGCAATTATGAAGATAGGAGTACAGACTATAGGCAGCTAAAGACGAATGGATAAATTTTGCGTTTATAGGAACTAAGATGATATTCATTTATCTTTGTATTTTTCCTCCAAATTTAATAACCACTTCTTTGACTCCAATCCACCGCCATACCCTGTTAAAGAACCATTTGCCCCTATTACACGATGGCAAGGAATGATAATTGAAATAGGATTGTTATGATTTGCGCCTCCTACTGCCCGCACAGATTTAGGGTTTTCTATGCGCACTGCAATATCGCTATAACTGGCTGTTTTGCCATAGGGTATCTCTAACAAGGCTTCCCATACTTGCTGACGAAATGGAGTCCCCTTTGCATTAATTGGGACACTAAATACTTGTAAATCTCCTGCAAAATAATCAGCTAACTCTTTTTCACATAAATCAAGGGCAGTATCATTGCCTAAAGGTATATTTTGGTTAGTATCGCCAAAATAAAGACCTGTTATAGCCCCTTCTTCTGCAATCAAAGTTATAGACCCAATGGGAGAATCAATTAAACGTCTCATAGCCCTGATATTGCTAACCCTTGCACTCTAATAGACGGCATACCAAAAGTCCCATCAGAAGAAGGTAGCGCAAAGAGTAAATCGTTTCCTACACATTGGATATCTTTTAAGAGGCTGTAGAAGTTTCCGGCAACTGTAATTTGCTCAACAGGTTGCGTAATCTGACCATCTTCTATTAAAAACCCTTCTGAGGATATAGAGAAATCGCCGGATACGGGATTAATGCCGGCATGAAGCCCTGACATTTCTGTAATAAGCACACCCATTTTTATATCTTCACGTATTTTTTCCGGTGAAACATCTGAAGGTACAATATAGAAATTGGTACAAGCTGTAGACACTGCCGACTTAAACGAAGGCTTAAATCCATTGCCTGTACTTGATACCTTATCTTTGGCGGCTGATTTAGTGTTGTATAGCAGAGTCTTTAAAATTCCATCTTGAATAACAGCTTTTTGCTTGGTAGATACTCCTTCGGAGTCAAAAGGGTTACTGCTAAAAGTCTCATAATCACACACTCCATCATCTCGCAAAGTAATATGAGGTGCCGCAATAGCCTCACCTTCTTTGTCTTTTAGCAAAGAGAAACCTTTTTGAGCGGCTTCTGCAAAAAAGATAGAAGAAAAGGCGGACATTAAACTGCAAGCTGTACGATTATCAAAGACAACCGGGTATTCTGCACTTTTTATACTTTGAGCATTAAGATATGACAAGGCTCGATCAACAGCAGTTTTGGCTACTTTTTCAAAAGAAAATTGATCAAAATCATTGCCATGCCATATTTCAACTGCTGTTTTAGTAATGCCGTTATCTTCTACCCGAACCATTATAAAAGCATAAGCTAAATTAGTTCTATTAGACAAATTTAACCCGTAACTATTAGCGATACTTTCCGCAGACTCTACTGAGCCTAACTGACAATAGTCAACAGATTTTACTCGTGGATCTTGTGCATAAGCGCATTTTTCAAGAGCTAATGCAAGATCAATTTTTTTAGCCGTTGAGACATTTTCTAAAGACGGATTATAAGAGTTTGATTTTGGATAATCAGAATCTCCGGGATATAATTTTTCAATTTCTTCCTCTTCAATTATGACTGCATTATCTGCCGCATTTTTTATTAAACCGGGAACCACTTCCAAATCCAATTTTTCTGTATAAGCATACCCCATGCGGCCTTGATAGGTTCCGCGGAAAGAAAGCCCAACTGAATCAGTATTTTTGTATTCTGCAATTTCGCCTTCAAATATTTTAACTGAAAAGCTGGTACCTGATGAATAGTAAATTTCGTAATCTGAAAAGCCATGTGCTTTTGCTTCAACAAATAAAGTGTCTTTAAATTCTGAATAACTCATGATCTGCCTCCTACCGTCATTTCTTTAACACGTATCATAGGCTGCCCTACATTAGTAGGAACCGCGCCACTGATAGAGCCGCATACGCCCGGGGCTTGAGCCATATTGTTAGCAACTTTATCAATCAAAGGTAAAATTTCGGCACCTTTACCTATTAAAGTAGCTCCCCTGACGGGTTCTGCTATTTTGCCATTCCTAATTATATATCCTTCATCTACAGCAAAATTAAACTCTCCTGTTGCCGGCTGGACAGATCCTCCACCCAGTTTTTTAGCATACAAACCATATTCTGTATCGGCAATAACCTCTTCCGGGGTACTTTCTCCATTGGCTATATAGGTATTTGTCATGCGAGAAGTAGGGGCAAATTTATAGGATTCTCGCCGTGAAGAACCTGTGGATGGCATATCCATTTTTAATCCGTTTAGATAATCAACCATATAGGATTTAAGAATGCCTTTTTCTATTAAAACTTTTCTTTGAGTGGGTGTACCTTCATCGTCAATATGCACAGAACCCCATTCATTAGGCATGGTTCCATCATCAATGGCGGTTACTAGTGGGGATGCAATTTGTTCTCCCAATCGATCAGTAAAAACAGATGCTTTTTTTGCTACGCTGGTTGCTTCCAAGCTATGAGCACAAGCTTCATGGAAGATAACACC